>Ga0207067_10095_pt1 | contig 20677 bp, 20 predicted proteins | sample Alteio_BWMinCont_25_FD_153484 | JGI IMG/M metagenome (GOLD analysis project Ga0207067, IMG submission 153484) | Enriched cells from forest soil in Barre Woods Harvard Forest LTER site, Petersham, Massachusetts, United States -... | ecosystem: Environmental > Terrestrial > Soil > Temperate forest >...
GGCAGGATAATCGGTGGCGTAATCGCGGGCCAAGCCCGCGTCAAAGCCTTCAAGACGAACCTGTGCTGCAGCGATGCTGAGACCGGGCTTGAGGCGCGCGATGGCGCCAGGAAGCATGCGAACCGAACGAAGGGGTGGTGTGGGAAATGGCAGAGCGTTGTAGCCTGCGGCGATGTAGGCGTCCTCTTCGGTCTCTAGAGTTTTGACTGGGTGGTGGAATCCGGGAGGCATGACGCCGAAGATCTGGTATAGGTCGCCATCCAGGCGAATGCTCTTGCCGATGGCTTTGGGGTCGCCGCCAAATTCGCGGTGCCAGAAGCCGTCGCTCAAGACGACAGCATTGATGAAGCCGGGGACATCGTCCTTCTGCGTGAAGACGCGGCCAAGCGCGGGTTGCACACCGAGCATGGTGAAATAGTTCGCGCTCGTGGCCAGGACTTCGATACGTTCGGGCCGCTCAACCTCTGTGAGGTTCGCGGGAATCGGCCAGATGACCGCGATGTCTTGAAAGATGCCAGCGCGATCGCGATAGTCCCAAAACTGCGGGACGGACATGCCGACATCCTTGGCGTTAGAACTGCGCAGATCGTCGAACACGCGCACCAGTTGTTCGGAATGATTAAAAGGAAGCGGACGGAGCAGGACGCCATCAACGATACTGAAGGCGGCGATGTTTGCGCCGATGCCGAGGGCCAGGGTGAGAATCGCGACCAAGGTGAAGCCCGGAGTCTTGAGCAACATGCGGCAGGCGTAGCGGACATCTTGCAGGAATTGATTCATGCGCTCCTCGATTCAACCTTCGGTCAATCCCGGGGTCAACGCCAGGCACACGCCGGACGAGGCCTCTGGAGGTGAAACAGCGTTCGTGAGAGCAAGTCCATCTCCGATTTGACGCGCGACTACTACATTTGTTTTTAAGATGTTGTGGCGAGCCACGCAGCTGCTGGTGGACGTGAATGTCCGGTGGTGGGACGGGTGCGTCCTGGATTAGAACAGTGGATACGAGCGAGGTGGCGGCAGTCGAAATGTACGGCCGGGTCGGGATACGGATCAACGGCCCGTGGCTTGTGCGCCACGCAGAACCATGCACGTGGATGACGAGCGTGCGACCAGAACGCCGGCGGCATTGGTAATGTCACATTCCACCAACCCGACGGTGTTGCCGCGTTTGACGACCTTGCCGACGGCGCGCAGTTTTTCACTCCAGACGGGGCGCAGGAAATTGATTTTTAGTTCGAGGGTGGTGAAGGATTCGCCGTCTTCCAGGGTGGCAGCGAAGGCGACTCCCATGGCGGCGTCGGCGACATCGCAGAGCACTCCGCCGTGGAGTGTGCCCATGGGATTGGCGTGTTTTTCGCCGGCCTCGAAATCGAACACGGCTTCGCCGGGCTTCACGGCGACCAGTCTGAAGCCGATGAGCTGGCCGATCGGAGGAGGAGGTACCTCGCCGCGAATCATCGCCTCCAGGTTTTCCAGGCGTATTGTCATGGGATGCTCCTCCCAGGAGAATCGAATGCGATGGCCTGAATAATTAGAGCCGCGAAGCGCGGGAAGGATGCCGCAGAAAACCACCACCCTGTTCTCCGGGGCTCGCCCATTTTGCAGAAACCAGATCCTTCTCTACGTCCCGCGCCCGCCAACCTGCGGCGGGACGGAAGAAGCGCGCAACTTCGTTCGGGATGACATCCGATTTTCGTTTACCGCAGACGGCGAAGCCGAAGCCCCGCCCTTCCGGATCGTCATTTTCAGGTGCCTGCTAAAAATGTTCCTCGATGTCTTGGGCGGCGTCTCCACGGCCGGAAAAGCCGGAGATGCGGCCCCAGGCGCTGGTTTTCCAGTCGTCCGTGATGTGGCTTGCGAGAATCCAAGGCGGCAGTTCGACGTACAGGTAGCGCGCGAGAGCGTGTAGAAACGGTTCGTACATGTCGCGCAGCTCTTTCAGCTTTTGGTTGGAAGCTTCATCGTTGCGAAGCTGATAGCCGGCGTGTTCGAGGCTGGCGTACAAGCGTGCGATTTGATCGGGAGGCAAGCGGTCGGGGGCTGCGGCGCGCGGCTTGGTGAAGAAAACCTGCGCGAGATCGGCGACGGTGTGGCGGCACATGGCGAAGGTGAGCCGGGCTTGACGCGAGCAGGGGTTGTCGGATGTCGCGATCAGCAGGGCGGTGGAATCGAGTATTGCAGCCAGGGCACCGAGCCAGGACTCGTTGGTGTGCTGCGAGCGGAAATAACTGACGACGGGATAGGAGATGTGGCTTTCGAGCAGTTCTGCGGACCAGTGCTCCCAATCACGAAAAAGGATCAGCAGTGCGTCCAGCCCATGCGGCCCAGCGTGGCGGAGAAGCAGTTCCGTTGCGGTGGGAGGCGAGCCCGCGCGCGCGTCGAGCAGAACGATGCTGACCTCGCGTTTGGAGAACGCCTGGTAGATGACCGGCAGGTAGCTGATGATGAGCGCGAGAAAACCGAAACCTAGGCCGCTTTCAAAAATGGCCAGGACACGTTCGGCGGACGTGTGGGGAGTGACATCGCCAAGGCCCAGAGTGAAAAATGTGGTGCCGCTAAGATAGAAGCAGGTTTCCAGCGAAGGCCGGGTTGGGTCGTGCGGCGTGTTGCCGTAATAGAGGAAACCGAATCCGAAGATCAGCAAGGTGGCCCAGAGCGCAAACAGAATCAACAACGAGAGAGGGCCGAAGAAGCTGAGGAAAGATTCGCGCGTTTTTGGGGAACGGATCAAGCGGGCGAAGGCTCTGGTGGGTATCCACAAAGCAAGGTAGAACGCGCGTGTGAGACGGAAGCGGCGCGTGACGCGACGCGGCAGAATAATGGTTTCGAATGCTTCCAGGAGGATGGCCGCGATGATGCAAAGGCCCAGTACGACGGGAAAAATCATGCAGCTTGCTCCAGAACCGACGTGAGCGAGATATCGGCTTTGAAAAGGCGCGACACCGGGCAATTGGCTTTGGCGCTGGCGGCCGCGGATTCGAATGCAGTCTGAGTAATTCCCGGGATGCGCGCAGCGAGGTCCAGGTGGATTTTCGAGATGGTCCAGCCGGCTTCGAGTTTTTCGAGCGAGACGGTGGCGCTGACCTTGATGCTTTCCGGAGTGAAATTCATGGTGCTCAGTTGCGCGGAAAGAGCCATCGCGAAGCAGCCGGCGTGGGCAGCGCCGATCAATTCCTCCGGGTTTGTGCCTTTGGCGTTCTCAAAGCGCGTGAGAAAGGAGTAGGGCGCGTCGGTCAGCGTGCCGCTGGGAGTGCTGATGCTGCCTTTGCCGTCCTTCAAGGTGCCGTTCCAGACTGCTGTGGCGCTGCGTTGCATTCCTGCCTCCTGTGGACTGCCAGATTTTGTGCGACGGAATTTTCGCGGCCGTGAAGCGGTTTTCGGCCTGAATGCTACGAACTGTTTTACGCTTGCCACGCGCCGAAATCCAGCGTTCGCAAGAGTAGGAACCAATCAATTCTGAACGATAGGCCGTCCGCTTCGTCCCGAAAAAGCCGGGACGAAGCTGCGGCTACAAAAGCTTTTCCAATCCGCCAGTGCGCCATCACACCAACGCGCAACAGCGTGTTGATTGGATGTGACTTCGAGCAGTGTGGATTTAGATTTGAAGTGCGGCGTTGAAAATTCAGAAATGTTCCGGGTTCAGTGTACGTCGGATGGCGGAGCAGGCGCTTCGCGGGTGTCCAGCAACTGGAAATCCTGGCGGATGCGGTTCAGGCGATGGCCGGCGACATTTTCATAGATGCCGAAGGCCACGAAAGGGACTAGCGCGGCGAGCACCCAGAGTTTGGCGCGGCCAGGAACTTTTGCTTCGGGTTCCCAGCGAAAAAGCTGGCGGGAAATTTCGAAGGCAACCAAGAGTCCGAGAGCGAGCGCCACGAAGTCAGTAGCGATCTCGCTAAGCGTGGCGAGATTCGTGGCGGCGAACTGCAGACCGGTGGCGAGGTAAGTGGCGGGGATGAAAAGCGAAGCGCCCTGAATCCAATGAGGAAATCTGGCGAGCGGCACCGTGGCGCCGGAAAGAAACAAAAAAGCTGTCCAAATGATTTGGTTGATGACTTGAGTCTCCTGCATGGTGTTGGTTACGCTGGCGACGATCAGACCGAATGCAGAAAACGCCGCCGAGCCAACCGTAATCAGCAGGAACATAGCCCACAGGTTGCCCCACGATTGCATGTGCAAACCCCACTTGGTCACCAGAATTTCGATGGCCGCGGAGGGGACTACAAGGATGTAGTTTGCCAGAATGCTCGACGCGAGCATGGGGCCGGCGCCCACCGGCGCAAGGCGGAAGCGGCGAAGAATGCCTGTTTCACGGAACGTCACGAGCTGAACGCTGAGACCCCAAAAGCTGCCCATCACGGTCATGGTGAGAATGGAGCCGAGAATGAAGGCGGTCCAGGGAGAATCGCCTTTGCTGAAAACCATGACAAAAAAGAAGAGGAAGCCGAGCGGCATAAACAAGCTGAAAAACAAGAAAGTACGATTGCGCATGGCAAGACGGACGCGGACTTTCGTGAGAGTCCACGTATTCGCCAGGACGTTGGAGGCCATTGTTAATCCCTTAGCCTGCGGCCGGTCAGCTCGATGAAGACGTCTTCGAGAGACGGCGAGAACATTTCCAGGCTTTGCAGTTCGTTGTTTTCCGCTTCCAGTTGCTTTACCAGCGCGACGATGGTGCGCGGCGGCAGCGTTGAATGGAGCACGTAGGTCCCTTCGAAGTCGCGACAGTCGGCGACGCCTTCGAGGGTGCTGAGGACGCCGTTCGTGAGAGGCCGAGCGAGACGGACTTCGATACGCGTGGTGCCGGCCGAAGAGTGTTTCAGTTCGCGCGGCGAGCCGATTTTAATAATGCGGCCGTGGTCCACGATGGCGACGCGGTCACAGAGGCGCTCCGCTTCTTCGATGTAATGGGTGGTGATGAGGACCGTCTTTTTGTCTTTGCGCAATTCCTCGATGATGTCGTAGATTTCGCGGCGGACTTGCGGGTCGAGGCCAGCAGTCGGCTCGTCGAGGAATACCACTTGCGGATTATTGACGAGCGCCATGGCCAGCGCGAGGCGCTGTTTTTGGCCGCCGGAAAGGTGGCTGTAAAAGGCGTTGCGTTTTTCCTCGAGCTGAAAACGCTTTAGCAGCGATTCGGTGTCGGCGCGGCTGGTGTAGAAATTTGCGAAGAGATCGAGGGCTTCCTTGACGCGAAGTTTATCGGGCAGGGAAGTGGACTGCAGCACCGCGCCGATTTTCTGCTTGAACTCGGAGCCGGCTTTTTCAGGATCGAGACCGCAGACGCGGGCGGTGCCGCGATCAGGCATGCGCATGCCTTCGAGGATCTCAACGGTGGTGGTCTTTCCGGCGCCGTTGGGGCCGAGCAGGCCGAAAACCTCTCCCTCCTGGACGGAAAAGCTCAGGCCGCGGACGGCTTCGACGATGACACCGTTGGAGTTGTAGCTTTTGAACAGGCCTTCAACGGCGATGATGGGTTCCGGCACGAAAAATGTCCTCGGTGGATGTGGAGCTATCTTCTATATCACACTCGTGATTTCGGCGCGACTGGACGGGCAGGCTTGCGTTTCGCTTTGCGGGATTTGGCGCGCGATTTTGGCGACCAGGCGAACAGCTTCATATCGATTCTGGTGCAATCGATGGGCACACCTTCGCTGGCGAGCAGGCGGCGCTGCAGGCTGGCGTGCGGCTCAGGCATCGTTACTTTGCCGCCGGCGCCGATCACGCGGTGCCAGGGAATGCCGCGGCCGTTCGGAGTTGCAGCCATGGCATAGCCGACAGCGCGAGCGCCGCCAGGCAGGCGCAGAGCTTTAGCGAGCTCCCCGTAGGTAGTAACCCGACCGCGGGGAATTTGTTTCACAAGCCGATACACTGGATCCCAGGACATCGCCCACCTCCGCCGACAGTTTAATCGAAACGAGACGGTCGCGTCGCGCCAACCTGGGGAAGCGAGACGCTGCTAGAAGGCGCGCGAGACCGCCCCTGACCCTGCAACAAGTAATGGCGGATACGATACAGTGCCGACAACTCCAACCGTTCGTACTATTGCGCTTGTAGTGGACCACCCATACACTACGAAATAGCATCTAAGTTTGTAGTCGTGCAGTGCGGTTGTTACAGCTGCCCCGCTCGAAAAAGGAGGTGTTGTGGCTTTTGTTCGACGCAAAGGCAACACCTACTTTCTGGTGCACAACGTGCGCCGGCAGGGCAAGGTGCAGCAGTTGCATTTAGCGCGGCTGGGGGAACGGCCGCGAATAACCGACGACGTGGTTCGCAAGGTATCGCGCAATCACCCGTTTCTCGATCTGGATTGGTCGCACCTGCGTGAGCAGGTGAATGGGCGGATCGAGTTATTCGATATTCGGTCGCCGTATGTGCAGAACCTGATGCATTCGTTGCGAAACCTTAACCTGGACCTGGCCGACCTGTCACCGCCGATGTTGCTTTTGGCAGACCGAGCCAATTCAAGCCGTGAACTGGTCACGCAATTACGGTTGTTGCGGTCAACGCTCGATGTGAAGCTGGATCAATTCGAGCGCACGGAACCGCGCAGTCCGGAAAGCGGCAGAAAGTTCCGGTAGGGAGCAAAACGTGGGCGCGCAGGCACTACAATTAGACCCAACCCAACGCAGCGTGGAGTCGCGGGATTTTGAAGCGGGGCTGCGACGGAAGATTGTGGGACAGGACGAAGCGGTGCAAGCGGTGGTGGACTTGTACCAGGTGTTTCGCGCGGGACTGAATTCGCCCGGACGGCCGGTGGGGAATTTGCTGTTCTTGGGGCCGACGGGCGCGGGCAAGACGCGCGTGGTCGAGGCTACCGCCGAAGTGCTGTTTGGAGATCCGCGCGCGGTGATCAAGGTGGATTGCGCGGAATTTCAGCATTCGCACGAGATTGCGAAATTGATTGGCTCGCCTCCGGGATACTTGGGGCACCGCGAGACGCATCCGCTGATCACGCAGGAAGCGCTGGCGCAGTATCACACCGAGAAGCTGAAGATCAGCTTTTTGCTGTTCGACGAAATTGAGAAGGCTTCCGACGCGTTGTGGCAATTGCTGCTTGGCATTCTGGATAAGGCCACGCTGACGCTGGGAGACAACCGGAGAGTGGACCTTTCGCAAACGATGATCTTCATGACGTCGAATCTGGGCGGAGTGGAGATTACCGAACTCATGACCGGGGGATTGGGATTTGCGCCGCTGCAACGCGCAGAGACCAAGGCAGGACTGGACGAGAAAGTGGAGAAGACGGCTTCGGAAGCAGCCAAGCGGAAATTCGCTCCGGAATTCATGAACCGCATCGACAAGACGGTGGTGTTCCATCCGCTGCGTTCAGCCCAGCTCGAGCAGATTCTGGAAATCGAACTCGGGATGGTGCAACAGCGCGTGCTGGAGACGGCGAAGGGACGGTTCTTGTTCCGAGTGACGCAGCCGGCGCGGGAATTTTTGCTGAAGGAAGGCACGGACATGAAATACGGCGCGCGGCATTTGAAGCGCGCGATCGAGCGGCACGTGGTGTATCCGCTGGCGAGTTTGCTGGCGACCGAGCAGGTGTCGCTGGGCGATGTGGTTTCGATTGACTGGCACGGTGGGGAGTTGGGGTTGACGTTCCTGAAGGAAGCGGAGGGAGCGTTGGTGCCCATGCCGTCCCCCGCATCGGAGCGCCTCACTGAGGCTGCGGCCGCAAGTTCCGATGGCCGCACGGCGCTGTTTCCGGCGGCGATTGCGGCGGCGGATCTTACGTCGACGCAGAGGGTGGCTCCGGCGGCGATACGCGGCCTGCCGATCGAAAAGGCTAAAATCGACAAGAAGTAGGCAGCTGCGGGGTTCGGGCTCATTTCCGCGCCACGATGGGCGCCCCAACTGACGGGTTCGCGCTGATCGTCGGGTGTGAAGCGACTGTCCTTTCTGAGGCGTTATGAAGACACCGCGGTCCGCGCTGCCTCTCGCAGCCGCGGTTGCCCTGGCGATCGTGATTTGCCCTGCCGCACCTCCTCTCACGGCGCAGGAAGGTGCCACACCCTTTGGCGCAATCTCCTGCTCTTCGAACTTCGGTAATCCGGTCTTGCTCGACAAGAAATTGTTTCATCTCGTAGCCGCTCCAGCGGCAGAAATTGCGAGCCTGCAAAAATCCAAACCCGCGCTTTCCGTCGAACCCATCGCGGCCGCCAAGTTCCCCTACCGGAAGGTTGATATTTATCTGGCGGAAAAAGACCTCGGCGAGAACGACCCCGAGGAATCAGACGTCTCTCTTTACGTGCGCGCAGTAGGAAATCAAAAAGAGTCCTGGTTCACGATCGCTCACGACCGCGAGGACAGCCCTAATCTCGAATTTTTTAGGCGCACCAAAGGCGATACCGGTCCCGAATCCGGGATCGATAAGGACGACGATTCCGGACCGGCAATCTCCCTGGCGCTGAAAAACTACAACGTCCCAATTTTCCAAGTGTCCTGGTGGCGCCGCGAGGTCGGCGCCAGCACGGAAGCGGCGGAGCAGAAAATCCTGCTCCTCGACTTCCGGACGCTGCATCCCGCGGTGATGTCCGTCGTGCAATGCATCAGCGCCGAGGGAGGTGGCGTGTGCGGCGTCTACGACAACGGGTCCGCTCCGACCACCGCGCTGTCGTGCGCTTGGGATGCCATGAAGTCAGACTTCCTGTGCATGTCGAGTGAAACTGGCGACTACACGCCGCCTGTCACGCACCGATTCTATCTGGCGAGCGGCGCCGACGCACCCTACACGGTCAAGGAAGGCGACCCGCCCACGTTGAACGCTGTTGCCGCCTGGAGCACTTACAATGGTTTGCGCGGCAAGGCGCCAGACGTTCCAGGCCTGGGTGCCGTGACGGTTCTCGGGCGATACGCTCCGGATGGCGCGCAGCAGACGGCTGTGCTGCTCGCATCGCGCGGCAACAATTCATTCGCGCCACGCTATTTCGCTGTCGTTGTGGACTCGCAAGGTCGGAGCCCGGCATTCGAGATTCTGCCGCAGCCGTTGCTTGACGAGCGTTTGTCCGTTTTGGCGACTGACCTGCCTGCGGAGCCCGACACCCGCGGATATGTGATTCCGGCCTTGATCAATGCTGCTGATAAATTTGCGGACGATGCTGCGCCTGCTTTCCAGGTGCAGGCTCTGGAATCGTTGCCCAAGGTGTCGTTGTGGCAAGTGACGGCCAGGCAAGGCATGTCGCACGAAATCGTTTGGCTAGCGGCGGGATTCAATTCCGGTAGCGGGCGATTTGTCTTCAGCGCCGTGCGCATCGCTTCGGATTTCGGCGCATACGCACAATGTGGCAGGACGCGTAGCGAGCCGTTCGCGGCGGCCATCGAACGCAAGAAGGGGACACTGGATGCAATGCTCGACGTCGAGCCCGCGCACCAATACGACCAGGAAGGAAAGCGCGACGATTCGGGAGATCAGGGCCAAGCGGTCACACCATGTCCTGTGAAGGTCAGGATGTTTTGGAACGCCAGCGTTGGTTTTGTGCGGGAAGAAACCGATGCGTATTGCCCTAACACGACGAGCGCTCGCAACCTAACCATATCCGACGCAGGCGCGATCACCACGAATCCAGACGATTCGCAGAAGCAGTGAACCAAGGCGAGCGGCGTTCTACGATTCCGGCTCGGTCATCGGTTCGTCGAAGCTGCCGCCATAAATATTGGGAACTTTGGCGCCCATCGGCCGCAGATAGGCGACGAGCTGGCCGCGATGGTGAATCATGTGGAGCAGCATGAACTGGAGATAGAGCGCGGTAGGATTATTGTAAATTCCGAAGAAAGGCCGCGGTGTGGCCCAGAAATCCGGGGAAAGCTTTTTGACTTCCGGCAACTTTGTTTCGAAGCCGTCTTCGTAGAGAGCCAGAATATCTTCGGTGGTGCCGAGATCCGCGGGCATCACATCGTCTTCCATCTCGAATTTGCCGGTGAGGAAGCCGTCGAGAAACCAGACATCGGAAGAAGCGATATGCCAGGCGAGTTCGAAGGCGCTGCGCGAGTCCGGGTGCGGGCGATAGCTTTCCTTGGCGATGGGGATCGCTTTAAGAACGCGGCGAGTGGTTAGATATTCCTTCTGGACTTGCGGCAGAAGCGTTTCGACGAAGAATGCGGCTTGTTCGGGTGTCACGTTGGTCCTCTTTCAGCTGCTACTTGATGGTGTTTGAGCAAAACCCAAACATTCTGATAGTCACTTACATTATGCCAGCAAACGGGCAGAACGCGCGAGCGGCTCTGCCGGACACCCTTTTGTGTGACTCTCGACGATGGCCCTCGCTATGCGGATTTCCAGCGAAGAATTGGTTTGCGCGCGGCGGCGACTTCGTCGAGTCGGCCGACGCGTGTCGCATGCGGGGCGGTTTTCACGAGATCGGGCGTGGCGTCGGCTTCGGCGGCGATGGAGCGCATCGCGTCAATGAACAAGTCGCATTCCTGCTTCGATTCGGATTCGGTGGGCTCGATCATCATGGCGCCCGGAACGATCAGCGGAAAGGCGGTGGTGTACGGGTGGAAGCCGTAATCAATCAGGCGCTTGGCGATGTCCATCGTGTTTACGCCTCTCACTTTTTGGCGCGCGTCGCTGAAGACGACCTCGTGCATGGAGGGCAGATTGTACGGGAGATCGAAATAGGGCTCGAGATTCTTGCGAATGTAATTCGCGTTGAGCACGGCATCTTCGGTGGCCTGACGGATGCCCGGGCCGTAAGCGAGCGTGTAAGCCAGCGCGCGCAGCAGCACGCCAAAATTTCCGGCGAAGGCGCGGACGCGTCCCACGGATTTCGGGCGATTGTGGTCGAGGGTGTAGGTGCCGTCCGGCTTCTGAACGACGACCGGAATCGGCAGGAACGGCTCGAGGATTTTCTTGGCTAGCACAGGGCCGGCGCCGGGGCCCCCGCCACCGTGCGGCGTGGAAAAAGTCTTGTGCAGGTTCAGGTGCATCACGTCCACACCGAAATCGCCGGGGCGTGTGACGCCAGCGAGCGCGTTCATATTGGCGCCGTCCATGTAGAGCAGCGCGCCGCGTTCGTGGAGAATGGCGGCAATTTCCGCGATGCGTTCTTCGAAGACGCCGAGGGTGCTGGGATTGGTGAGCATCAGCGCGGCGACATCGCCGGTGACGAATTCGCGCAGGTGATCGGTGTCAATCTGGCCGCGGCTATTGGATTTGATGTTCTGCACTTCGTATCCGGCGATCACTACCGACGCCGGATTGGTGCCGTGCGCGGAATCGGGGATCAGGACTTTGTGGCGCGGGTTGCCCTGGCTTTCCAGGTACGCGCGAATCATCAGCAGGCCGGTTAGCTCGCCTTGCGCGCCCGCCGCGGGTTGCAGCGTGGCCGCGTCCATGCCGGTGATCGAAAGCAGACACTTCTGCAGATCGTGCAGGATGCGCAGGCAGCCTTGGGAGACTTCCGCGGGTTGCTCGGGATGTTCGGAAGCGAGGCCGTCAAGGCGGGCCACGAATTCGTTGACGCGCGGATTGTATTTCATGGTGCAGGAGCCCAGCGGATACATGCCGAGATCGATCGCGTAATTCCAGGTGGAAAGGCGCGTGAAGTGGCGGATCACTTCGATTTCGCTGACTTCGGGGAAGCCTTCGATCGCATCTCGCGTGAATTCGGAGCCTAGAGCTTTGGCGGGATCAACGGCAGGGACGTCGAGCGGCGGAAGTTCCATGCCGCGCTTGCCGGGCGCGGATTGTTCGAAGATCAGGCCTTCGTTCTGGCTGACGTGGGCGCGTGCTTTCCCTACGTTTTTGGCGGGCGCTTCGAGATCGGTGAGTTTCGGATTCAAATCCTACAGCTCCTTAAACGGGTCTTTCCAGAATACGCCGCACGGCGGCGGCGAAGCGTTCGATTTCGGCGCGCGGCGTGGTCTCGGTGACGCAGATGACGGCGCGCTTGGTGTGTTCCGGATATTGCATGCCGAGCGCGAACGGACCGATGATTTTTTCCTTCAGCAGCTCGGCGTTGATCATTTTCACCGAGCGCGGAAATTCCAGCGAAAACTCGTTGAACGTGGGGCCAGAGAAAACGCGGCGCACGCCGGGAATTTTCTCGAGTTCGGACTGCGCGAAACGGGCCTTCGCGAGATTCTGCAGCGCCTGCTCGCGCAAGCCTTCTTTTCCGATCAGACAGAGATGAATGGTGGCGGCGAGAGCGTAGAGCGCTTCGTTGGTGCAGATGTTGGAGGTGGCCTTCTCGCGGCGGATGTGTTGTTCGCGCGTGGCGAGGGTGAGCACGAAGCCGCGATTTCCGGCGGCGTCTGTGGTTTGTCCGGCGAGGCGGCCGGGCATCTGGCGGACGAATTTTTCGCGTGTGGCGATCACGCCGACATACGGGCCGCCGTAACTGGGAGGGATCCCGAAAGCCTGGCCCTCCATGGCGACGATGTCGGCCTCGGCGGGCGGGCGAACGATGCCGAGCGAAACGGCTTCGGTGATGGCGCTGACCAACAGCGCACCCGAGGCGTGCGCGGTTTCGGCCAGCGCCGGAATTTCTTCCAGGACGCCGAAAAAGTTCGGGGACTGCACGACGACTGCGGCTGCGCGCGCAAGCGTATCAGGCTTCAGCGCGGCGCGGTCGATCTGCCCGGACGCGGTGTAGCCGATTTCTTCAATTTCCAAGCCAAGATTTTTCGCGTACGTGTGCAGAACCTGGCGATATTCGGGATGCACGGAGCGCGCGACGAGAACATGGCGGCGGCTGGTGAGGCGCTCGGCCATCAGCACGGCTTCGGTGAGTGCGGTTGAGCCATCGTACATCGAAGCGTTGGCGACTTCCTGGCCGGTGATCTGGCACATCAAAGTTTGAAACTCGAAAATGGCAGTGAGCGTGCCTTGCGCAAATTCAGCCTGGTACGGTGTGTACGACGTGAGAAATTCGCCGCGCTGAAGCAGCGCATCGGCCGCGACGGAACGCAGGTGCTGGTACACTCCGGCGCCGAGAAAGGAAACGTAACCGCGCGAATTTTCCGCGGCGCGCTTCTGGAAATATTGAATGATCTCAGCTTCAGAAAGCGGGCCGGGAAGATCGAGCGGCGCACGCAGCCGGAATTTTTCCGGTATGGATGTGAAAAGCTCTTCGATCGAGCGCGTTCCGATGGCGGCCAGCATTTCCTGGCGTTCGGAAGGGCTTTTAGGGAGATAGCGCATCAGGCGGAATGTTCCTTGGTTTGCTCGGCGATGTAGGCTTCATAGGCCGCGGCATCCATCAGGCTCGCCACTTCTTTCGGATCCGCGAGCTTCAGTTTGATGAGCCATGCGGCACTGTGCGGGTCCGTATTGATTTTTTCCGGCGTGTCTACGAGCAGAGGATTCGTCTCGGTGACTTCGCCGGACACAGGGCTGTAGATTTCGCTGACGGCTTTCACCGACTCCACGCTGCCGAAAGATTTGCCAGGCGCCAGCTTGGCGCCGACTTTGGGCGCGTCCACGAATACGACGTCGCCCAGTTCCTGTTGCGCGTAATCGGTGATGCCGATGGTGCCGATGTCACCCTGAACTTTGATCCACTCGTGGTCTTTCGTGTAGCGATAATCGGCTGGGTACATTTTGCCTCTCTCGTTTGGATGCGCTTGAACTATTGCGGACGCTTGTAAAAAGGCAGAGCGACGATGCGCGCCGGCGCCGCCTGACCGCGAATGCCGATTTCGATTTCCGCTCCGACGGTGTTCTCGTTCGACGGAACGTAAGCCATGCCGATGTTTTTCTTCAAGAACGGCGCGGGACAACCGCTGGTAACGCGGCCTGCTTCGTGACCGGTGATCAACACCGGGTAGCCATCGCGGCCAATGCGTTTATCGAGCATTTCAAAACCAATCAATTTTCGCGGCAGGCCGGCTTGCTTCTGTTGCGCAAGAGTGTCGCTGCCGAGAAAAGGAGCCTTTTCCATTTTGCAAATCCAGGCGAGGCCGGCTTCCCAGGGCGTGGTGGTATCGTCAATTTCATGGCCGTAGAGGCACATGCCTGCCTCCAGGCGCAGAGTATTGCGCGCGCCAAGGCCGCAGGGAATCATGCCGGCGGATTCACCGGCCTGCATCAGATCGGTCCAGAGTCTGTCGGAGTATTCGGGCGCGAAATAGATTTCGAAACCATCTTCGCCGGTGTAGCCGGTGCGCGCGATCAAGCAATCTACGCCGCCGACCTTGCCGAATGTAAAATGATAGTAGCGGATGGTGTCGAGCGGCGCGGGAGTGAGTTTCTGCAGAATTTCCGCGGCGTGCGGACCTTGAATTGCGAGTTGCGAATAGCGCGAGCCCGCATTTTCGAGGCCAGCGTCGAATTTGTTGTTCGCTACGATGTGTTGAAAATCGCCATCCTGATTTCCGGCATTGACGCAGAGCAAGTAGTGCGTGTCCGAGATTTTGTGGACCAGCAAGTCGTCCACGAACGTGCCGCGGGAAGTCATCAGCCCGGAATAGTGAGCCTGACCCACGTTCAATTTCGCGGCGTTGTTGCAGCTCACCCACTGCAGCAGCTGCAAAGCCCCGGGGCCGCGGATTTCCAGTTCACCCATGTGGCTGACGTCGAAAAGCCCCGCCCGCGTACGCACCGCCTGGTGTTCCGCGATGATTCCGGAATACTCCAAAGGCATATCCCAGCCGCCGAAATTGACCATCTTCGCGCCCAGACGGCGATGGACGGAATTCAGAGCGGTCTTGCGCAATTCCACGGCAGCCGATGTGTTCACAGAGGGTTTCTCATTATCGCGGCGAAATATCGAACGTAGCATGCGAGTTTTGGAGTGTCAAGGAAGGGACCGCTGGTCCTTTTCGGCGCGCTGCGGCATAGCGCACGGCGCATCGAATCGCCCGCTTGCGGAGCAGGGAATCGCGGAGTGCAAGGCGCTTGTGGCTGCGTCGCGCATGTCCTACTATGAACTGAGCGAAACAGGCGCGTATTCGACCTAGAGGCGGCGACGGTGCTTACACTTTGTTCGCAATGTGACAAGCCGGAATCGCAGTGCAGCTGCGAAAAATTCTGCTGTTTCTGCCAATCGCAATACAATATACGGCTGGCGGTGGATGGAATGTACTATTGTCCAGACTGCCGCGAGGCCTGCGACGTCCGAGTAGCCGACGCCGAGCAGCACTAGTCCATGAGTAATCCCGAATGAGCAACGAGCCGGCGCACACCGAACTAATCCTGCACGAAGACACCCGGTTTTTCGGGGCGATCGCTGCGGTGGTGCAGCACGCTTCTCAGCGCTGCGGTTTGTCGGAAGCGGGCCAGCAGGGACTCACCTCAGCGGTGGAAGAAGCGTGTCGCGAGACTTTTCCTCTGATGGAAGGGAAGGCGAACGGCGAACCAACGGTGCGGATGATCGTTTCGGATTATCCGGATCGCGTGGAAGTGGCGATCGAACATACCGGAGAAGCGCTGCCTACCGCGGGTCTGGACACATTTATTGGAGATGCGGCGGGGGATCCCGGGGCGGGATTGAGCAGGGCGCTGCAGATGACAAAGGTGGATCGCGTCCAATATGCGACGAGCGGCGGCCTTTCGCGCATGACTTTGATTAAGTATTGCGACGGCGGGCGCAAGGCGAACGCTTAGCCTGTCATTTCGCTCCTTGCTGCAACTTCCAGAAATCATTTCCGCAAATGGTCAGCGTCCACGTACGGATTTCTCGACGTAAATTGTTGTTAGGGGCGAAGTCAGATCGCTTGCGCAGAAGCGGGCGTAGCGGCGAGTGCTGAGCCCCGCCGCCGTTGCGCGAAACTTCGATCACATCGGCGCAGCGAAAGCCTTGGTTTGAATCAGTGACAACAGTTCTTCCTGGCTCACGGGTGCCTCGATTTTCAGGCGGTCGCCGGTGGGCGTAACTTTCACCTGATCCAGAGTTTTCGCGAGCGACGGATTGCCCTGCGCTTCTTGATATCTGCGGTACATGATGCCCGCCTGCATGGCCGCGCCCAGTAAATTCGCATCGTCCACCGAATCACAGACTGCTTGGAAGTGTGCGTCCACGCCGCTGTCCGCATTGATGTTGATGATCATGGCGTGCAGGCGCCCGATGATGGCAGCGGCTTGCGGGAATTGGCCCGCCTGCGGCACGAGCTGTTGCATGGCGAGATGCGTGTGGTCCTTGTCCAGCACGGCCCAGATGATGCCGTTGCCGTTGGCTTCCGTGATCAGCGGGAAAAGCTTGCCGGTCAGGAGCGTCTCTTCGCCGCCCATGCGGACGTTGATGAGGTGCTCGAGAACGGAGCGGTTGCCGAAAGCGGCGGTGCTGGAATCGAAGAAGACGAAAAGAATGTCGCCCGCGGCTGCGCCGCTGCCGAAGGCGTAAAGATGATAGCCCTGGACTTCAAAGGAGGGAACCTTCTGCGCTTTGAGTTTGGTTTCGACCGAAGAAGGATCGAATTGGCCGAGCGCGATGCCGACAACGTCGTCAGCGCTGCCGCTGCTGATGTTGGCCCAGGCGATCTCCTCGACTTGAGAATTCGGGTCCACGCCGGAGGAGCCTAGAAACTGCTCGAACTGGCGGAATTTCGGCGGCAGCACCTGGCCGTAGAGTTGCGTGAACCAGGGAAATTTGCGCGCGGCTTTCAGGTCGGCATAGGAAAATTCGCCGACGGTTTTCGGAAACATGCCGATGATCGCCGTGCTGAGCGACCCGGCCGAGGTGCGCGTCGGAGCGATGGTTACGGTCCCGAACACCATGGCAAAAGCGAGTAGGACCGAAACTGCGCTGCGTAGGATTGTTTTAGTCATTGGGTATCCCCTCAGTTCAATTCCTTGCTTTCATCTTCAAAAGTAAATCATCACCGGCCCACGGCGACCGGACTTTCGGCGACGCGCGCGGCAAGAGTTGTGGCCTCCGCGCGCAGCCTGGTGGCAAATTCGCTGTCTGTGATGGATTCCAGATTAATGGCCACATTTTCCAGAGCGCCGCGAACCGCCGCTGCAGCCATCAATCTTCCTACGCGGATATCTGAATACATAGACGGGCTGGAGATGCTTTCCAGCTGCCCGAGCCGGTCAAATACTTCCGCGGCCCGGCGCGCGACTTCGAGCGGAACGCTGGCTGCGCCGTGCAGCGCCAGTTGAATTGCGGCGTCGCGCTGGCCCTCTCGTTCAGACGTATCTTTCGGCAACTTGTAAGCAGCCATCACCTGGCTGAAGGACGCCGCATCGCGGTCAATCGCTTCTGCAAGAGCGTGCGAAGAGGTTTGAAATTCGGCGAGTGCGTCGCTGAGCTGATCCACGTAGGCGGCCTGCGCTTTTTTCTTGCGCGAGAGGCGCGCGACCATCTGGCCAAGACTGGCGCCGAGCGCTCCCGCGAGCGCCGCGACGGAACCGCCGCCCGGCGTGGCTGTCGGCTCCGCGACGGCATCGAGAAAAGGCTGCGCGAGCGCCGCGAGCTTGCCGGGGCCTTCCGGAGCAACGTTGCCGCTGAGCGAAGCCTCGATACGATTCTCAAACACTTGCGCGGGAGAAAAGTCTTCCAGCTGCAGATAGAAATCGGCAGTCAGTTCGATGGCGCGCTTAGGAATCAGGCCGACGATTTCGCTGCCCACGATCGATACGCCGTAACGTTCCGCTTCGCGCTTCACCATTTCGAAGACGCGATGCAGCGGCGTCTGCTCGAAATCGGTCAGGTTGATGGAAACCTGCGCGAGATGGCGCGCGCGCAGATCCACGCCCATGGCCTTCACGTAACGCAGGCCGCCATTCGAGAAGCGGATGTTCTTGCTGATTTTTTTCGCGATTTCGAGGTCCGAAGTGTTGAGGTTGATGTTGTAAGCCACCAGGAATTTGCGCGCGCCGACGACCGTCGCGCCGGCGGTAGGGTGCAGCCGTTGTTCGCCGATATCGGGTGCGCGATCGGGATTTGTCGGGACTTCGGCGAGCAAGCCCTCGAACTGACCCTTGCGAATATTTTCCAAGTTGCTGCGCTCAGGACGCTGCGCCGCGGCCTCGTAGAAATACACCGGTATGCGATAACGCTCCCAAATTTCGCGGCCGACTTTCTTCGCGAGAGCGACGCAGTCTTCGATGCTGACGCCTTCGACGGGGATGAACGGCACCACATCCGTCGCGCCCATGCGCGGATGCGCGCCTGAATGCTTGGTGAGGTCAATCAGCTCAGCGGCTTTTCCAACACCCCGGAGGGCGGCTTCTGCAACTGCGTCAGGCTCGCCGGCGATGGTGACGACGCTGCGGTTGTGGTCGGCGTCGCTTTCGCGGTCGAGCAGATACACGCCGGGAACTTCGCGCATCGCGGCGATGATGGCGTCAACCTTGGCCAGATCGCGCCCTTCGGAGAAATTCGGAACTGATTCGACGAGTCGTTTCATGTGGTTAAAGATTCTTCGAGTGGATTACGGCGCCGCGCTTCATGGTAAAGGCGCATAAGTTCACACCAAAATAATACGGGATTTCGCGGTAGTCGGCCACGTCAAAGGCGGCGATGTCCGCATACTTGCCAACTTCCAGGGAGCCGGCGCGATCGTGCGCGCGCAGCGAATAGGCGGGGTTAATCGTGGCGGCGGTGATGGCTTCGGCGGGCGTCATGCGCATTTGCGTGCACGCCAGCGACAAAATCATGGACATGCTGAGCGTGGGGCTGGTGCCGGGATTGAAATCGGTCGCGAGGCCCACGATGGCGCCGGAATCGATCAGCTTGCGCGCCGGGCCGTAATCACGCAGGCCGAGATGGAAGCAGCAGCCGGGCAGCAGTGTGCAGACGACGTTCGAGAGTGCGAGCGCGCGAATGTCCGCGGCGTTGATTTTTTCCAGGTGGTCGGCGCTGGCCGCTTGCAATTCGATGGCGAGACGGGCCGCGCCTGTGTTTGCGAGCTGCTCGGCATGGATGCGCGGGACCAGGCCTCCGGCGCGTCCGGCGGCGAGGATCTTGCGCGACTGCGCGACGGTGAATGCGCCGCGATCGCAGAAAACGTCGCAAAATTCGGCGAGGCCGGCCATCGCTACCGTGGGAATCCAGCGATCCACCAGCAGCTTTACGTAGGATTCCGGACGGCTACGATATTCCCGCGGAACCACATGCGCGCCGAGAAAGGTTGAATGGATATCGAGAGGATGTTCCTGATGCAATTCCGAGAGCAGCGTCAGGATTTTGAGTTCGCTCTTCCAGTCGAGGCCGTAGCCGCTTTTGGATTCGATCGTGGTAGTGCCGTGCGTGGCGAATAAATTCAGGTTGGCTATGGCGCGCTTTTTTAGCGCGCTCGGGGTGGCGCGGCGCAGGGTATCTACCGTCGAGCGTATCCCGCCGCCTTTCTTTGCGATTTCTTCGTAGCTGGCGCCGGCAATGCGCTCTTCGTATTCCTTGGCGCGGCTGTTGGGGAAAATCAGGTGTGTGTGCGAATCGACGAAGCCCGGGAGAACCACTCGTCCCGCCAGATCGATTTTTTCGGCGCGGCGCGCTTGGCGCAACTTTTCAATGCGGCGGTGTGGACCGATGGCGGCAATGCGATCTTCGTGAATGAGGATGGCGCCGTCGGGAATGATACCAAGGTTGCGGAGAGCCTTGCCCCGGCGGGGAACGGGTCCGCGCAAGGTCAACAGCTGCGAGCAGCCGGTGATGAGACAGTCGGGCACGGGTGAAGCGATACTAACGCCGAGACGGAGTAAAAACTACTGGCGATGCGGAATTGTTAATAGGTCAGGCCGGATTTGTGAATCGCCCTCGCTCTGCGGGGACGATTCACAAGTGCGCACAGAACAAGCGAAGGCTATGCCTTAGCCGCCATACTCGAATATGCGGGCGCGAAAACTTCGGCGATGAAGGTTTCGATGGGAGTTGGCGTCGTATTTTTCGCGTTCCTCGGTTCGTGAAACTTCAGCGCGCCAGAGTTCATCGATTTCCACATTTCGATCATTAGAGCGACCGTGGATTTCGGTAGACCCGTCTGCACCATAGCCGGTTCGAGCATCAGGAAGGGAACTTGCATATATCCGAGCTTGGGCTTGCCGATCGCGTTGCCTACGACTGCGGCAACTTCCTTCATCGTCACGTCACGCTGGCCGTGCAGTTCCTGCACCGAACTGCCGCTGAAATCGCGCGCGTGCAATCTCTCCGCGGCGTAGGCGCCGATGTCCCTGCCGGCGATCATCGCGTGCGGCTCGTCCGCGGGCAGCGGGCCGGGAAGCATGCCCATGGTGCGCAGCGGCTGCACGCTCATAAAAAGATTCTCCATGAATCCGGCGGGGCGCAGGTGCAGGACGTTGAGGCCCTTGATGGCGTTCAATTTTACTTCCAGATTGTGCAGGCCGAGGATGGGGCCGGATTTTTCGGTCAGGTCGGCGCCGACGCTGCTGAGAGTCACGACATAGGGAACTGTGGCTTCCGCGATTGCCGCGGCGTAGTCGGCCACTACTCTCTCCTGGTAGCCGCGCAAGTCGTTGGTCTGCAGGTCTGGCGGGATCAGCAGGTATGCCGCCGTCGCACCCTGGAATGCTTTGCGCAGGAACGCGGCGTCTTCCACGGTGCCGACGAAGGCCTCCGCGCCTTTCTGCACGAACGGCTGCAGTTTGGATGCGTCGCGGCCGATGACGCGGACTTTTTCACCTTTGGCGAGCAGCGCCTCGGTTGCGGGTTTGCCTGTATTTCCTGTGGCTCCGGTGATTACGATCATGGTGACTCCTTTGTCCGCGTAGGAAGATTGATGGCTGCAGCGGCGGTTCGCGGCGCTCTGGAAAATGTGGCCATTAATCTGG
>Ga0207067_10180_pt1 | contig 20630 bp, 24 predicted proteins | sample Alteio_BWMinCont_25_FD_153484 | JGI IMG/M metagenome (GOLD analysis project Ga0207067, IMG submission 153484) | Enriched cells from forest soil in Barre Woods Harvard Forest LTER site, Petersham, Massachusetts, United States -... | ecosystem: Environmental > Terrestrial > Soil > Temperate forest >...
GGCCTGGCCGGATATGGATACCAGCGGCATGCACCTGACCGACCAGTTCCGCTGCCGCTTCCGCGTTCCCAACGGCAAAACCACCACCCACGCCGCTATCACCGCGCTGCTGGAGCGCGCACAAAAAGCCGGGCTTGATTTCACCAAGGCGGAAAACCTCTATTTCTTCGACGGCGTTGCCGGTTACACGCTGAGCCAGGGGCAGTGATAAGCTGTCACAAAAACTTCATTTGTGTGCTGACGCGCATAAGGATAGACTTACTTATAGCGACTCAATTCGGGACACATAATGGCGCAAGACGAGCAACAACCCCCTGATATTATACAAGATATTGTATTTAAAGCATTAAAGGGAAACGTTCCTGAAGTATCACGCCGTCAATTTCTCAGCGTTGGATTAAATGCCATGGCAGCTGCCATTGCTGCGCCGGTTGCCAATTCTGCCGCCGCACAACCGACTGCTTCTGCGTTGCCGGCAGCATTAACGGTGGAGGAAGCGGTCAAACTCTATAAAAACACGGAAGACATCGAGGATTTCCGCTTGCCGCTCTTTTTCATGGGTGACGCTCTACGGAATGGTCTGCCACATTATTTGGATGACCCAGAAAATCGTGAAGATTTAGTGCCTGTATTTCCCGCTTTTCAGGACATTGCTCTGAATGAAAATAAAGGTAGCGCTATCGGCGAACTCGTCCAACAATGTCGCGCTCTAATGCAGCGATGCGAGCGCTTGCACAATTACCGGGAAAAACTACTCGCTTTCATCCATCAAGAAACAAGAGAAAACCCTCATAAACTAATAGATCCACAATCGAACTCACCAAAATCATATGCACCTGAGTCTTGGGAAGCTATTTTACAATGGGAGGGACCAGCCAGTTGGTTACAGGGCATAACATTTAAATGGCAAGATTTGCTTAGATGCTACCGAGCCGGAAAACTGGATGATTTCTTTGATCGGAATGATGGCGTAGGCGATCATAGCGAGGCTATAAAGAAAATCGCCGGAAAAGACTATAAGCCACGTCCGCGCACTCCGCAGCAAGAGCATTCGCATCGTTTTGATCAACTTGACCGTTTGTTCAGAGCAGATGATGTACGTATCGAAAGCACTTTAAGCAAAGGCCCGGCAGCTTACTCAGCGATTATTCATGCACCCTATTCACAATATCGCAATATCCTTGAGTGCTTAAAGCGAGCATTTCCGGAATCAGAACAAAATAAGTTGATGCAAGTCAATGACCACCCTATCGGGCATGGCAGGAATTATCCTTATCAATTTTTTGATAAATACTACGGAAAGCCTATTGGTTTCCTTACAATTAATGACCCGCCAAGGGAATTGATGGATTTGCTTGAAGAGAATATTCGCTTTAAGAGATCTTACCCGGGAGCAAGCGTTGACAGATAAGTAAGTTGAAATTACCCGTATAACAGGTGTATAAGGGCTGCCTTGTAACTTAATTGGCAGGCTTATATGAGCAACCAGGACAACCATTTACTCGAAACCATCAAGAGCGTCATTGTGCCCGTGCACCAGGCGGGATGGATGTTCATCGCCATCTTCGCGTTCGTGTCGATGCTGCTCACGCTGATCTGGCACCCGTTGGGCTGGATCGGCCTTATCTGCACCGGCTGGTGCGTGTATTTCTTCCGCGACCCCGACCGCATCACGCCGATGCGTGAAGGACTCATCGTTTCCCCCGCCGATGGCATCGTGCAGAAAATCACTAAATGCGTACCGCCGTCCGAGCTGGATTTAGGCGTTTCCGAACGCACACGCATCAGCATTTTCCTCAACGTATTCGACGTGCATGTCAACCGCGTGCCGGTGGAAGGCAGCGTCAGCAAGATGCACTACCACGCCGGGAAATTTTTAAATGCCGCGCTAGATAAAGCGAGCGAAGAAAACGAACGGCAATCGATTAAAATCACCACGCCAGACGGCGCAACGTTTGGGCTGGTGCAGATCGCCGGCCTCGTAGCGCGGCGCATCCTCTGCGATTTGAAAGAAGGGCAATCGGTCAAAACCGGCGAACGCTTCGGCATCATCCGCTTCGGCAGCCGCGTCGATGTTTATCTGCCGCCGGACGCCATTCCGTTGGTCATCGAAGGCCAGTGCTCCATCGGCGGCGAAACCATCATCTGCGATTTAAAAAGCAGCGAATCCCCGCGCGTGGGTACAAAGCATTAAGATCGACCGGTTGCTGCGCCCGGGCCAGACGTTTCGGGACGACCTGATCTCCCTGCAGTAGTTGCAAGTATTTTAGCATCAGCAACTTTCTTATCAAGTTCCGCAGTAAGTTTTTCAAAATCGACTTCCTCAGGCTTCTTTCTTAGACTTTTTCTTGCATCACGACCTATCTCCCTAATGGCTTTCTGGGTAACTTTCTTGCCATCAGCCTGCATTTTATCCACGGCTTGCAATAAAGCGATATTGTATTCGGCAACGAATGTCGATTTGGTGGTATCGCCGGTATTACCACCCGCTCTTATCGCCAGAACACCGCCGTCCGCAGTTATAATATTACGGTCGATTTCTTTGTCATTAATAGTCCAGGAGCGCTTACAACCCTTGTGCAAATCATTCATTTTCTCGATAGGCAATAATTCTGTTCCGTAGAGCACCACTAACCATAATTTCATCAGGGCCAATACAAATTGCTGCGAGCGCAGATCCTTGTCACCCTCGAACTTGGGATCGCCTTTTTCATCAGGTTCGGGCAGGCCTTTGAATATATAACCGCTGCCAGCGCCCAGAGTTACTTTACCGTCTTCCGAATAAATCGGCATAATATTAAAATCCACGATAGGCGCTATATGCTCGAAATCAGTCACGCCTAATGCGTGGAACATCTCGGTGAACTTAGCTCTCGTCTCAGCGTCCACTTTATTAAGGAGGCTTTCTATGGATTGCTTACCATGCACTTTGTTTGGCTTACCACCCATTTTTTCTACTATCTTTTCGGCGTTATCGACGGTTATCCAATAACCTTCGATGGCTGCTATGGTATTGTGAACATCCGGAGCGACTTCCTTACACAATTCCTGTAATCCCATAGCGCCGGGATGCAGTATATAGTGCTTCGATTTTACAACATTACCATCAGCTAACTGCAACCCATCGACCTTGCCCTGATCATTTTTTATTATTTTTTTAACGTGCGTCTCAAATGTGAAATCGACGCCTTTTTCTTTCAGAATACGTATCATTGCCTCGCCTATGGTTTTAACTCCCAGAGTTAACCCATGCATCTCCACGGCGCCGCCTTGAATGAATCCATTATCGACACCTTCCTTATACGCGGAAAAATCTTTCTCTAGTTCAGTTGGAGTGTATCTTTTTTTGAAAACGTGTCCTGCATCATGCGATTCTGCCGATGCTTCGAGTACGTCCTTATTGTCGTACAATCGCATTATTCCGTCATGGTTTAATGATATTTTCTTAACTAAATTTGGGTCAGTTTCCAATAATTCCCCAATGAAGCCATACCATTTCTTCATCGCGGCGCGATTTTCTTCGGCATAGGTGTTAAATAACTTTTTTATTGCCTTCTTTAATTTCCTATCATTGCCTTGAAGTCTGTCGTTAATTCCTTTTCGTTTCTTTAGCCATTCCTGACTACGTTTGGAAAAGTCCTCAAAAGGCATAGCAAGAACTCCGCCCTTTAATACAGGTTTCATGAAATCTTCGCCGATGTCCGGATAAACGGCTTGCACATATTCTATTAGGTCAAGATACGGATGACCTTCAAAAAGCGTTATGTATCTCTGGTCCTGGCCGTCAAACGTAGCTGAATGTTGCGATTGTTTGTTGTCTGCTTCTTTTTCTTTTCTCGGATCGGGACTTTGTGAAATGACATGAACTTTGTATCCGGCTTTATCGGCTTCCCAGGCACTCATAAGCCCCGTAATGCCGGAGCCGACAATGGTTACTGTCTCTCGTTTTCCGCCAAACCGATCTGCGAATCTTGAAACACCATCGGTCATCACGCATCCGTGCTGGTTAACCTCTTTTGAGGTTGGAATTTATCGCAGCGCGTTAAGAATGTGTGCCTGATAAATATCTCCGCCTCGGGCAAATGCTCCCATACTTTCTGAGAAAAACTATCCACTGCCCGCTGCCAATTAACCCCGCGCGGTGAAATAATGTGGATGCAAGGCTCCCATTTTTCTGAACGAAAGAATACGCCCACACCGAAAATACCGCTTTGATCTTTATAAAGCAACCCTCGCGGATAATACGTGCTGGAGGATAAGCGATTCTGGCCATTCATTAAAAATGCCAACTCTAAGTAACCGGAGAGTTTTTCTCTATCCTCTTCAGCGACTTCTATGATGCTGTTTTCATCCAATTTTCGCAGGTATCCCGGAAATTGCTCTACCAGTTTCGCTTCCACGATATCGCGGAATGTAACAATTTTAACATCATGATTTGTAATCATAAACTCTCCCTTATTAGCAATTAGTAAAGAATTATAAATGATTTTTTTCTAAAAGTAAACTATTTTTTATATATTTAGGTATATTATTAGTATATAATTGATAACATTATGGAAACGTGAGAGAAAAATGATCGGCGTTGAACAGATCAAGGCAGGTCGGGCTCTTCTGGGCTGGACTCAAGACAGACTGGCTAAGGCGGCTAAGTTGTCAAAACCAGCCATCGCCAACCTGGAACGCGGCACGGTTATGCCGCGGATGGAAACGATCAATGCCATTACCAAAGCATTGGAAACCGCCGGCGTGGAATTTACCGAAGGCCCGGGCGTTCGGCTGCGCGGCCAAACGCTGCGCGTGCAAATCTGGGAAGGAACGGATGCCATTTTCCGCCTGTGGCAGGATTCTCTCGAGACGCTGAAAAATGGCGGTGAGCGCTTAATCAGCGGCGTCGATGAACGCGTATTCGACAGGATCGCCGGCAAAGAACGCTTTCGCCAAATGCTTGAAAAATTCTATGAGCACAATATTACCACTCGTATCCTGTCACGCGAAGGCGACACCTATTTCGTAGAACGGGCATCGTATTACCGCTGGGTATCGGATGCGCTGTTCGCACAGGTGCCGTATTACGTTTACGCCGATAAATACGCCATTTTCCTGACCGAGCCGATTCCCCGCATCGTCCTGATTGAAAACAAGGCCATCGCCGACAGCTACCGCAAACAATTCAATGCGATTTGGAACAGCGCTAAAATTCCCGTTATAGACTGAACCTGTCGCCGAGATAGACGCGGCGTACATCGACGTTGCTCACAATTTCCGACGGCGTTCCCTCGAACAACACGGTGCCTTCGTGCATGACATAGGCGCGGTCGATGATGTCAAGCGCCTCGCGCACGTTATGGTCAGTAATCAGCACGCCGATGCCGCGATCTTTCAGATGCTTGACCAGGTTGCGCACTTCCTCCACCGCGATGGGATCGATGCCGGCCAGCGGCTCGTCGAGCAGCATGAACGCCGGACGCGACGCCAGTGCGCGCGCGATTTCAACGCGGCGGCGTTCACCGCCTGAGAGCGTGATACCAACGGCCATGCGCAGATGCGTGATGGAAAATTCGGCGAGCAATTCATCGAGCATCATATGACGTGTCGAGGGATCTTTTTCGCTAATCTCAAGTACCGAGAGAATATTCTGTTCTACCGTGAGCCCGCGGAAAATCGAGGCTTCCTGCGGCAGGTATCCGATACCCATGCGGGCGCGACGGTACATGGGTAGCTTAGTGATGTCTTCACCGTCGAGCATGATGTCGCCGACATCAGGGCGGATCAGGCCTGTGATCATGTAGAAACAGGTAGTTTTACCAGCGCCGTTCGGCCCGAGCAGTCCCACCGCTTCGCCGCGCTGCAAGCGCAACGATACGTTGCGCACCACCGGCCGCCCGGCGTAACGCTTGCCGATATGCAACACCTCCAGGCCGTTGTTGGTAGCGACTAAACGAGGACCGTCGCCCTCGTCAGGCAATTCGTTATCGCCAGCGGTAACTGCCGATTCCATTTTATTTTTCTTCCACAAGGAGAACATCATGATTGCGGCTGCGCTGCTGGCGGTTGGGGTGACGAAGGCGGTGTTGCCGATGGTTGCGGCTGAGTTTCTTTAGGTTTATCACCTTTTTCAGGAATAAACAACGCATGCACGCGCTGTTTTCCTGTAGCAGGCGCGCCACCCGGCGCTGCAGTCCCGGCATCGCTGGTAACAACGCTTTTACAAGTGTCGAGATTATAGACGAGATGATCGCCTTTGAGCACGTTCGGTCCGCGCGTTAGCACGACATGATCGTTGAGATGCACCACTTGCGCGTCAACATCGTAGTCGCCCCAGTCGCCACTGGCGGTTTCCGCTGGTGTCGATAGGAACACGTTACCTTTAGTATCTATTTTCGTGATGGCACCGGCATTCATAGGGTTGGCGTCGGGCGTTTTTTTATCAGGCGCCGCAGTTTTGGCCTGTTCCTGCTCATCCTGCTTGCGGTAATGGACTACCATTTCGTCGGCCTTGAGGCGGTCTTCCGCCTGGATAGCCACTACATGCCCGCTGAAAACGGCGCGGTTTTCGGCCTGGAACACATCCAATCTATCCGAGGTAATGTCAATTGGTGCATGCCGATCATGCTTCTGTGCTGATGCGGGCATCGGCGGCTTAGCATAAGCGGCAACCGCCGGAATCAACAACAGTAGATATAACAATCTATACAATCTAGAAAAAACCATAATGGCTAACGATACAACTTCATTATTACTGAACCGTTAAAATGAATCACCGCCCCGTGGTCGTCGATGGAGAAACTATCGGCTTTGAGCGTACCCGGCGGTCCTTGGCCTTCCACAGGTGCATCACCGTAGGCGTTGCCCTTTTGGATGTCAACATGGGCATGATCGCTGCGAAAGTCATAGCCGCCCTCATAAAACATATCTACTCCGTTCTGCAATTCCATCTGCTTGGTCTGCAGATTGAGCAGCCCTGTCCCGGAATTAAGCGCCACCCAGGCGCCGCTGGCCATCGTCATATCGGCGCGGACTTTGACCATTGAGACATTGTCGGCATCGAGCTGCGTCGCTTTGTCGGCGATGACGGTAAAGGGACGGTCATGCGCGTCGATGCCCTGATAATGCGGTTTTAACATGATGTTTTGCAAATTGCCGGTTTTCGGCACATTGGAAAGGATGATGCGCCCGCCGTTCTCACCACTCTTATCCTCCGCAATCCATATCACGACAACCACGGTTATTGTCACCAACACCCATAGCGAATGTTTGGACAGCGCAACGAACCGCGTATAGCGGGCTACTTGCGTCATTTACGCAATCCCCGCCCGCAGGCAGTCGTGGATATGGATGATGCCGACCGGTTTTTCCGCCTCAACCACGAACAAGGTCGTAATCGACTTGGTATTCATGATGCCAAGCGCTTCGGCGGCCAACGCCTGAGGGCGAATGGTCAGCGGATGTCTCGTCATTACCTCGCCGGCTTTTTTTGCTAATAAATCGGATTGCATGTGGCGGCGCAAATCGCCATCGGTGATGATGCCGGCCAGATTGCCCTGTTTGTCGAGCACACCGGCGCAGCCGAATGATTTGGCTGTCATGACCAGAAGCGCATCACGCATGAGCGCCGTCTCGCTTACCACCGGCAACTGATCGCTGCCATGCATCAAATCGGAGACGCGGATGAATGCCTTGCCCAGCTTGCCACCGGGATGGAACACCGAAAAATCCTCTTTAGTAAAACCCTTGCGCTGCATTAGCGCTACCGCCAGCGCATCGCCCAACGCCATCATCATAGTGGTCGACGTTGTCGGCGCATCAGTCGGCGGCGCTTCGGGCACTTCCGGCAGGATCATGGCGATGTCGGCGGCGTCAACCAGCATCGAGCTTTGGCGGCGCACCATGGCGATGAGCGGAATGGCAAAACGCTTGCAATAGGCGATGAGGTCGGAAAGCTCGGCAGTTTCGCCGGAATTAGAGAGCGCCAGCACGGCGTCGTTTTTGGTGATCATGCCGAGGTCGCCGTGGCTGGCCTCGCCGGGATGCACGAACAGCGCCGGTGTGCCGGTAGACGAAAGCGTCGCGGCGATCTTGCGCGCGACATGGCCGGACTTCCCCATGCCGCTGACGATGACGCGACCTTTGATGTCGGCGACGCATGATACGGCACGCGCGAAATGTTCATCCAGCGATTCAGCGAGCGCTTTTAAGCCTTTCATTTCCTGATCCAGCACAGCGCGGCCGTGGGCGATGTCGCGCTGCATTTCAGGTGCGTTATGTTTTTGCGGTTTTTGCATAAATTCCTATTTCGGCACTCCCGCCTACGCGGGAACGACGTTAACTATGCGCAAAAATATCTTCGTTTTCCCAGCCGGCAACGTCGAGTTCGGCGCGGAAGGGTAGGAAATCGAAGCAAGCCTGCGCTAACTCCACGCGGCCTTCACGTTCAATCATCTCATCGAGCTTCGCCTTGAGCCGGTGGAGATAGAGCACGTCGGCGGCGGCGTAATCGATCTGTTCCTGCGATAATTTATCCGCACCCCAGTCAGAACTCTGCTGCTGCTTGGAAATATCAACGCTCAAGAGTTCCCGGCAGATATCTTTGTAGCCGTGCTTATCGGTATAGGTACGCACGAGGCGCGACGCCGTGCGCGTACAATAGACCGGCATCAGCGGCACGCCGAGGTAATAGCGGATGATGCCCAAGTCAAAGCGCGCGAAATGGAAAATCTTGGTGCGGCTGTCGTCCACGAGCAGATTGATTAAATTCGGCGCTTCATAAACACCTTGCGCGAACTGCACCAAGTGTGCGTCGCCCTTGCCATCCGACAATTGCACGAGGCACAGCCGGTCGCGCTTGTTGTTGAGGCCCATTGCCTCGGTATCGACCGCGATGTCGCCCTCGAACTTCACGCCCGCCGGCAAGTCGCCTTTATGCAGATGATTGGTCATAACTCTTTGTAATCTATACACGCCCTGCGGCAAGCATTTTTTACATATAGCCTTTTTACATGGGATTACTTAGGATTAGCCCTCGGAAATATTGTATGTATAACATCATCATCTTGAGCACTACGGCGGTTTTGCTTGCCGGCTTTTCCGCCAGCGCGCAAAACTATTATAATACCACTCCTTCCGGCGCGCCTTCTTCTACTGATGTGGGACTTACCAATCCTGCTGGAACGACCCTTTATATCCCCAACAGTCCTTCCCGTACGCTTGGAGGTACCGCCCCGCCGCCGAACAACGATAGTGCGATTACTAACAATATCAATTCTACGACGAACACTACCGGAACAGCGGGCGCCAATGTCAGCACCGGTGGGACCGGGGATAAAAATTCTACAGGGACGCCCTAAATGAAAAAAACGTGGAATAAAAATATTGCTACGGCAACGCTTATATGCGCGTTGGCCAGTTGCAGCGATACTGGCAGGAACCCCACCGTGGTGGCAGACGATTTAAATCACCGTTTCATCGGCCAGCCGGCGAATGATTTCTTCCGTCAATACGGCTTGCCCGGCGACGATTTTGAACTTAGCGAGGGCGGTACGGTATATCGCTGGGCTTCTGTTCGCTCCGCCATGATACCGGCAGACGTGACAGTTCGCCGATACACTTCTCCCGACGGAACCTATGAGGTCGCAGATACCTATAGTCTACCCTCCGAGGCGCAATACTGCGAACTGCGCATTTACGCCGACTCCGAGAACGTCATAGAAAAATTCGCTGTGTCGGTCGATACGATGGGAAAATGGAGCAGCTCACGCTGCTCAGAGATATTCGAAGAAATATTCTAAGATAGTCGCCGCATCGCGTAGTAAAATAACGCCAACCCGGCAATGATGGCAAGCCACAGTAGGGCGTAGCGCGTGGCCATGCCGGGATTAGCCTTAAGGCGGCGCACGGCGATATTCCCGCCGCCCACAATCAACAACAACCACACCAACAGATAGATGATGCGCATTATCTGGTCGTGGTGCATGGCTACGGCAGCCTCAGCCGTTCCACCACCCTGCCCTTTTGCAAATGTTCCTCGATGACCTCGTCGATATCGGCTTTGTTTTTGCACGAATACCATATGCCTTCCGGGTAGACGACCATGGTGGGCCCGAGTTCGCAGCGGTCGAGGCAGCCGGCGTTATTGACGCGGGTTTTGGGGAGTTTCAACGCCTTGACGCGGCTTTTCATGTAATCGCGCAGTTCCTCGGCGTTTTTTTCGGCGCAGCAGCCGCGCGTGTGCCCCGGCTCGCGGCGGTTAGTGCAGCAGAAAATATGGTGAGAATAAAATGGCGGTTTTTGTTCCATGCGCTATGTTTACTGCATGACTTTACGAATTGCCACATGGAACATCAATTCTGTGCGCCTACGCACGCCACTGCTCAAACGGCTGGCGAAGGAAGCGTCGCCCGATATTGTCTGCCTGCAGGAAACCAAGGTGCAGGATGCGCATTTCCCGCTGGATGACATGAAAGCGCTGGGCTTCCCTCATGTGTATTTCAGCGGCCAGAAAAGCTATAACGGCGTCGCGTTTCTTTCCAAAATCAAGCTTGAGGATGTGCGGTCGATGGAAATGGCCAAGTCGGATCACAAGCGGCATATCGTGGCGACATTGCCCGGCGGCATCGAGCTGCATAATTTTTATGTCCCGGCCGGCGGTGACATTCCCGATCCCAAATTAAATCCGGCGTATGATTTCAAGCTGCGTTTCGTCGAGGATATGACACGCTGGGCAAAAAAATCGAAAAATAAAAAGATGATTCTGGTCGGAGATCTCAATATTGCCCCGCTGGAACACGATGTCTGGTCGCACAAACAGTTGCTTAAAGTCGTAAGCCACACGCCGGCGGAAGTCGAGCGGCTGGATGCGCTGAAAGATTCGCTCAAATGGTGTGACGTGGCGCGGCATTTCGTAAGTGCAGATGAAAAACTCTATAGCTGGTGGAGCTATAGAAACCAGGACTGGCGCAAGTCCGACCGCGGGCGTCGGCTCGACCATATCTGGGTGACGCCGGCGCTCACCAAGGCGCTTAAAGGGTTCCGCATCCACAAGGACGCCCGCGACTGGAATACGCCTTCCGACCACGTGCCGGTTATGGTTGACATTGGGCTTTAGCGTGTCATCCTGAGTGAGCGTAGCGAATCGAAGAATCTTAAGATCCCTCGACAAGCTCGGGATGACAAGCATGGATATTGCAAAAACACTCAAACAAATCGCTTTCAATGAGCAAGGCCTTGTGCCGGTGGTCGCGCAAGAGGCTAAAACCGGCGAGGTGCTGATGCTGGCGTGGATGAACCGCGAGGCCGTGGAAAAAACGATCGAAACCGGCCAGGTGCACTACTGGTCACGCTCGCGCCAGACGCTGTGGCGCAAGGGCGAAACCTCCGGCCACACCCAGACTTTGCGCAACTTCACCATTGACTGCGACGGCGACACCATTCTCCTCAAAGTCGACCAGGTCGGCCCGGCCTGCCACACCGGTGAAAAAACGTGCTTTTTCAATAAGGTAAAATAGCGCGCCGGCGCCTTGTCACACAGCCTTAACCGACCTGTCATAATAATGTAACATAATTGCGGTATTTCCGACCGTTGATTGGTGATATAAATAGTAGAAGAGAATATGTTTTCTAATAACAGGAGTTAGTTATGGCAATAAGTCCCCTTACTGGCGAAGAACTAGCGAATACGCTGGCAGAAAGTGAGAATGGTGGCGCAAAACTACCCAAAAATGAAATGCTAAATGCAGAAGTCATGAAATTAGCAGAAACCAATTCAATAGACCTAACGGAAAAACTAGGGAAGTTGACGCCGGCTGCAATGGAAGACCTGCTTCCGGAAGTCAAAGATAAGGCAGCTGGTGCTTTGGGATTTGTATTAGATAAACATCCTAATGATAAAGGCGCATTGACTCAGCTCGAACGTCTCTATGAGGCGGGATCTCCTGAGGCTGAGGCTAAAATAACAAAATATGTCCAAGAAAACCCAATCAATGGCCTTCATGGAGATGACCTTGATCAGAAGGTTAGTGAGTTAGCACAAACTGAACCTCCCGGGGTTTTGGCGAGGCACTTAGAAACGTTAGATGAAAATCAAATGGCCAAATTATCCGATACAACCTTGGAAGAAGTTGGCAAGAATTTAAGTAAAAGCGGATTGGCACAGCTTCCATATTCAAAAGAAGCGGAGCAGCTTAGGAGAGTAGAGAATACGCTGGAGTTTAGAGATGAGTTAGGTATTACAGTCTCTAGTACAGGCGCTTCTAAAGATGGCCAATCTGAAACAATGGTTGTCGAAGGAAATGGAATAAATCCGCATAGCTCTTTCTCTCCAACTGCATCAAACAATCTCCCGGTAGGAGACAATAATATTGGGGCGGCGCTAGATGAAAAGGTGCGTAAAGCACCGGAGCCTGGCATTGGAATGGGGCATGCCTTAGTGTAGGGATTGTCTATGGCCTATGAGTTTGACACATCGGGCAAGATAAAACCGCTTACCGCAGCAGAATTAGAAGCGGCGGATGTCGATTCCTATATATTAGTCCTGATTCAGGGCTTATTAAAAAGCGGCAGGCCATACTGGGCATATCTTGCCGTCAAGCCCAGTAAATATAAAGAATTTCTTCAAGCCAACAAGGAAAATAAATCTATCCGTCACAAAGATTATGGCAAAGTTATCAAGCGCGGGTTTGACAAAAATGTTCCTCTTGTCGTGCAGGAAGAAATGAAAGCAAAATACGGATTTGATGAGAATTATATTGAAAATCTTACTCAGAAAATCAAATCAGCAAAGACAGAATTCCTCAAGCAGCAGGATGACAAGAAAATCAGCGACATCGTCGCCATGCTCAAGAAAAGACAGAGCAGCTAAAATCCCTGTAATAAATTCTTTAAATTCTTGGCCGCATCGGGATTTTTAAGCCCATCCTTCAGGCTGTCTCGCGTGTTTTTAAGCTGATCTTTAAACGCCTGCGGATTTTTGAGCGCTTCCTGCGCCACGGCATTTAAGTCGGGACGGAAGCTGGGCTTATCCAGGCTGCCTTCGACGATGACCGGAACGCCTATCCCTTGCTTCGCCGCGCTTCCCTGCCCGGCCGCCTGCACCACCTGCGGCGTCAGGTGATAGTTGATGTTATAGGCCGGAAGGTTGACGTCGCCCTGCCCGCTGACATGCAGCGTCGGCAGCGTCATCGTCAGGTCTTTGTTGGTGATAACGCCCTGCGCGATGGTGAAGGTTCCTTTCATATCGGTGATCGGTGTTTTCTGCGCGCCGCCGCCGGGCTTATTGGCAATGATATTGGTAAGATCGACACCTTCAATTGCGCCGTTATTCAAAGCGAATTGCCCATTTCCGCCCAAGGCGCCTATGAAATCTTTTTCGCTTCTGCCGTGGCTGGAGACGGCAAAAGCAATATCGGCTGTGCCGCTTAAACGGCTCATATCGGCAGCATCTTTAAACAACGGCTGCACCTGAATGCCCTTAAGCGTAGTGTTGCTTTCCAACGTCGGCATCGGCGCAGCGGCATTAACATTCGCTGTGATGTTACCTTTTCCGCCATAGGCATCGGCATTAACGATATTAATGCCCAATTGCCCATTTTCCAACTTGGCGCGAAGCGGCGTCTTGCCCAGTGTTATTTTGTTTACCACAATTCCGTCAGCTACAATACTAGCCGTACCGTTGATGGCCTGAAGCGCGCTTAAATCCATCGGCTTGTCGCTCCATCGACCGCCTGTTTCAGCATAAGCATCCGATAGTAGCCCATTCGAAGCGTCGGCATGCTGGGAGAGAAACGGATTAAAATCAAGGACACCGGTGGTGAGATTGACGTCGATCTGAGGCCGTTCTCCGACTTTTTCCCCTTGACTCACCTTGGCGGTGCCTGTGGCCTGGATATTATCGAGCGTCAGGTTGGCATTGGTCAGATTACAATTAAATGTCGAGCATTCCATAGCGCTGCTTAGGTTTAACGCCAGCTTCGCCGGGGTTTGCAAGGGCGCTCCTGCCGGATTGATCCACGCCGCGAGCGCTTTCAGCGAAGGAGATTTTACCTCGGCGTTACCGGTATATATTATCCCATTGATAAGGCCGTGCACGGTCAGAGAAAGTAAATCGCTTGTGACCTCGGCATCGATTTTTGTGCCGTCCTGATTCAGGAATGATTGCAGCGTGGCGAGCGTGCCCTTTATCGCGATTTTTTTGCCGTTCCATTCGCTACTGGCATCAACGGTAAACGGCGAAGACATGCCGCTAAGCGATAACGCTGCATTCATTTTTTGCACATTCCATTGCTGTTTGACCGATTCGTCCTCGTAAGTCACCGTGCCGTCAGCTATCTTCACATCATTCAACATCAGGTTGTGCGGAAGCGGCACAGACCGCGCGGAAGAAGCGGCGGGGGGTTGATTGACGGATGGTGCAGGCGGTGCAATGGGGCGGGGCGGCTGCCAGTTTTTAATGCCCTCTTTACTCACATGCAGATTGATACGCGGCTCATCCAAAACTAGTTTCTTGATCTCTATATTGCCTTTCAGCAACGGCATCACCGCCACGCCGACATCAATAGATTTAAACGTCATCAGCGGATGCTTATCGCCATAACTTGGAGGGTTGGAGAGCGTGACGCCATCCATGGCGATCTCCACCACAGGGAAAAATTTGAGTTGAAACTTACCGTCGATGGTTATGTGGCGGCCGGTCTCCGTTTCGATTTTTTCGACAAGCGTTTTCTTCAATGTGTCAGCCGAGATAAAATACGGCGCGACAATCGCTGCAACGATCAAGATAAAAAGCAGTATGCCAATCGCTAAAAATATTTTTTTCATATTAGCTACCCCTGTTGGGCACGATGCATAAGATAATGATCGGCAAGAACGCAGGCCAGCATCGCCTCGCCCACCGGAACAGCGCGGATGCCGACGCACGGATCATGCCGCCCTTTGGTGATAATCGTTGTGTTTTTGCCCTGCATATCAATCGTCTCCACCGGCGTCAAAATGGAGCTGGTCGGTTTTACGGCAAAGCGCACCACCACCGGCTGCCCACTTGAAATACCGCCCAATATACCACCGGCATGATTAGTAAGGAATGTGGTTTTGCCGTTTTTTATGCGCATCCGGTCGGCGTTTTCCTCACCGCGGAGGGCCGCAGCGGCAAATCCATCACCGATTTCAACACCTTTGACGGCGTTGATGCTCATCATGGCACTTGCAAGGTCGGCATCGAGTTTTTTGTAAATCGGCGCGCCCCAGCCTGCCGGAACACCATCGGCAATGACCTCAATCACCGCGCCGATGGACGACCCGCTTTTGCGGATTTTGTCGAGCGAAATCGCCCAGCGGGCGGCAGCCTTGGCATCAGGGCACCAGAACGGATTTTTGTCGATTTGTTTCCAGTCCCAGTGTTTTGTGTTTATGGCATCGTCGCCCAGCGCAATCATTGCGCCGCGGATGGTTATTTTTTTGCCGAGGATTTTGCGGGCAATCGCGCCAGCGGCAACGCGCATCGCCGTTTCGCGCGCCGAAGCCCTGCCGCCGCCGCGGTAATCGCGAATGCCGTATTTCATTTGATACGTGTAATCGGCATGGCCGGGACGGAATTTGTCCTTGATGTCATCGTAATCCTTCGATTTCTGGTCCTCATTATAAATAATGAGGCTAATCGGCGCGCCGGTGGTTTTTCCCTCAAATACGCCGGAGAGGATTTTGACCGTGTCGCTTTCCTTGCGCTGCGTCGTATAGCGCGATTGCGCCGGGCGGCGCTTGTCAAGCCAGGGCTGGATGTCTTTTTCCGAAAGCGGTATCATTGACGGTACGCCGTCGACAACGCAACCGATGGCCTCGCCGTGGCTCTCGCCCCAGGTGGTGAATCGGAAGATATGGCCGAAGGTATTATAGCTCATACAGTTGAAATATCCGGCGCATCGGGGCGTTTCATGCCCACCACATGGTAGCCGGAATCAACGTGCACTATTTCGCCGGTTGTCCCCTGCCCTAATTCAGAGAGCAAATACAGGCCAGCGCCGCCGACATCTTCAATGGTGGTATTGCGCTGCAGCGGAGAATTATATTCATTCCATTTGAGGATGTAACGGAAATCGCCAATGCCGGAGGCGGCCAGCGTTTTGACCGGGCCAGCCGAGATGGCATTGACACGAATCTTCTGCGCGCCGAGATCAGCGGCCAAGTAACGCACGCTGGTTTCCAGCGCCGCTTTAGCCACGCCCATCACATTATAATGCGGGATGACGCGCTCTGCGCCCAGATAGGTGAGCGTGAGCAGGCTGCCACCGTTTGGCATCATGGCAGAAGCGCGACGCGCCAGTGCTGTAAACGAATAGCAGGAGACGTTCATGCTGAGCAGGAAATTATCAAGCGTGGTATTGACATACCTGCCTTTGAGTTCGTTCTTATCGGAAAAAGCGATAGCGTGGACGAGGAAATCCATCTTTCCCCATTCCCTGAGCAACGTATCGAACACGGCATCCATACTGAGTGAATCGGTCACGTCGCACGGCAGGATGAGTTTGGAACCAACAGAACCGGCCAAAGGACGGACGCGTTTTTCCAACGCCTCGCCCTGATAAGTGAAAGCGAGTTCAGCCCCCTGTGCCGAGAGGTATTTCGCAATGCCCCAGGCCAGCGATTTGTCGTTGGCCACGCCCATAATCAGGCCGCGCTTGCCGGTCATCAGCGTACCGGTCGGCACGCTGGGCTCTGTCACTGCTTCTTCGGTCATCAGAATTGTCCTCCACTCAGCTTAAAGAATGGAGATAGCATTAAACGACATCTTGTCCTCTGCCAATAGCTGAGTGGAGGGATGAATTAATTGGAACTGACAACCTGCCAGCTGCCATCCGGCTGACGGCAAGCGGTGCCGTAGCCCGTGGTGGTCTGGCCGCCGACGTTGATTTTCTGCGTATATTCGCGGCAATACTGGCCACTGGAATTTTGGCTGACTGGCCCCGGAGTTACGCTGCCAGTAGCGCCGTTCTGGCCTTTCCACGGCAATGACTGGCCGGGCTGGCCGGTTTCAAGCGCCTGCTGAGTTTTTTGAGCATAAGCTGCCTGATCGCCGTTATCCAGTGACTTGCCGATTTGGTTGCCGATTAATCCGCCAAGACCTGCACCGACAATAGCGCCGACAATTTTGCCGTTGCCTTTGCCGACAAGACTGCCAAGCACGCCGCCGCCGATCACGCCGGCTGCTGTGCCTACATCCTGTTTATCGAGGCCACCGCCGTTCATAATGCCGCTGTTGGGCGCGCCGCCCGGCTGCGTACAAGCACTAAGCATAGTGGCAGTCAGTGCGATAGCGATAAATTTTGAATGTTTCATATGCCTTATCCTTACGTTAACGTTAAGCCATCCACCGGAACTGCCGGGGCGGTATATGGAACTCCATATATCCCACAAACATACTCCATTGGCAACTACCAAGAGGTGACACAGAGGTTACAATTGTGTAATATTGGTGCCCTATGACAGGTAAGATTTCACTTGTAGGCGCCGGGCCGGGCGATCCGGAACTTCTGACGCTGAAGGCACTGAGAGCCATCGAAAACGCCGATGCGGTGGTATACGACCGGCTGGTGTCCAATGCCGTGCTGGCGCTTATTCCGCACGGGTGCCCGCGTTTCTTTGCCGGAAAATCCTGCAAGGAAAAAGCCATGACGCAGGAGGAAATCAATGAGTTACTCATTATGCTGGCGCGCGAAGGAAAACACGCCGTGCGCCTCAAGGGCGGCGACCCACTATTGTTCGGCCGCGGCGGCGAGGAAGCGCTGGAACTGGCGAAGCACCATATCAATTTTGAGATTATTCCCGGCATCACTTCGGCGCAAGGCTGCGCCGCCTACGCCGGCATTCCGCTCACCCATCGCGGGCTGGCCACCGGCGTACGATTTTTGACCGGACATCGCGTTACCGCCGAAGATATTGATAACCCGCTTGACCTCAATTGGCAAAGCCTCGCGGACCCCGATACGACACTGGTCGTTTATATGGGGCTCGCCAACCTCGGCGTTATCGCAGAAAAACTGACAGGGCATGGGCTTTCAGCCACCACCCCCGCTGCCGCCATTGCCCATGGCACAACGCCTAAGCAACAGGTTATTCTTTCCACTTTAAAGGACTTAGAAGCGGCTGTTGCTAAGGCCAAGCTGGAGCCGCCAACGCTGGTGGTTATTGGCAAAGTCGCGGCCTTAGCGGGAGAATTACGCTGGTTTACGCCGCATGATGCTGAAAATACAACTGATTATCAGCAAGTTGTCACAAAATTGTAACATTAATCCCGTTGAAACGGGGTAATGGGCAATATAAAATAGGGTAACATTCAAGAAGCGCGAGCATGATGTATGGTTGAACAAATCGAAAATAACGACTCTTCTAATGCGGACAGCGTCTGCAAAGATAAAGACATTACCGAAAAAAGGACAAAAACCTACTCCAAATTAATGTGGGGACCAACGCTCAATAGCGTCGCACAATTTTTTGGAATGTTCGGCGGACCTATGCTTGGTGCCGGACTTCTGGCTCTCATAGGTATTGGCACAGCTACACCTGTTTGGTCAACAACAGCCATCGCCGTAACAGCAGTGGGCGCTATGTTGTCCATTGCCGGTGTTATTACTAATTATATCGGCACCCGTACCCAGAATGATGGTTGGCTCGACCAGACAGAAATGGGCGCGCTCACCAACGCCCGTTACCTGGTGAAGGAACTCAAAGCCAACAATATGTGCCTTACGAATGATCACGAACAAAACTGCCGCAAAGATGGTAAAAAATGGGCGCAGGCAGTGAACCAGCAAGAACAGACTATGTCGCAGGGTCAGGTTCAGTCGCTATAATCTCCTATAGCAGTAACAAATCGTATGGCTGATACAAAAACCGAAGAAAATTCGAAACCTCGCGATCCGGCGGAAATAGAATTTCGCAAGAAAAATTTGTGGCATTCGTTTACCGGTTCTCTTTACCGGGGAATTGGCGGCGCGTCATTTTTTGGCCTTCTTGTCATTATCGTAAGATCAGCCATAGATATTGCAGCGAACGGACAATCCGCAGCACAAGCCTCTTTGATGTTTGGGGTATCACCATTATTGGTGATGGGCGCATTTGCCGCCCTGGGCACAGCCTGCATCTATATGGCGGAACGTGAATCCACCAAACTTAAAGTGCTTGAGGATAACTACCGCGTACAACTTCAGGCAAAAGAGCGGGCAAAACAACACGCACCGGAACAGCAAATGCAAGAACAAAGCCTCCGCGCCGACGGCAAAAACTGGACACAGGCTACGCAGATCTCCCAGACGGAACACCTGCTCGGTTGAACACTGCCTTTGCAATCACAATCACGAACATAAATCCGCCGATGATGGCGATCATTCCACCGATGCCCATAATGCCCATCGCCACCTTGACGCTCATGGGCACAGCGTCCAGCCCGCCGGGGGTTTTACGCAATACGCCGTAGCCGCCGCTTACCGCCAATCCGGAGATATGCAATAACTGCCCGCCGCCATAGACAATCGGCTGCCAGAACGCCAGCCGCCAGTTCATTACATCGCGGTAGCCGAACTGCGGCAATAATAAATAAGCCAACCCCATGAATCCCAGCGTCACGCCGACGATGGAGCCGTGATAATGCGCCGGGATGACAACATTCTGGCCCTCGATGAGAGCGCCCAGCACATTGCCATAAATGAACAGGATGAGTGACATGCAAAGCGCCGAATAAAGAGCGCGTTTATCGCCCCGTGCCCACTGCCTAAAGGTGATGATCCCCGGTGCAATCCACAGTGCAAGAATGGTCGGCGCAATGCCGCTGGCAAGAATCATCACGTGCGTAAAAAACAGACGCTGCGACATATCGTCCACATGATAATGTATATATGCCCACGGCGTAGAAAGGCTCGCGACAAGGCCGATGGCGAATAGCGCGTAAAGATGCGGCGGATATATCCAGAACTCGCGCCGGAGCGCTTTTGCCAGCATCAACCAGACGATCATCACGATCTGCACATGCAGTAATTGCAGCACATGGCCGCCGCCCCAGAACAGCAGGTCAAAATATTGTTCAGCCTCGGAAAGATGCGGCATCTGGTGATATGACCAGGCAAAGGCGATGATGGATATAAAAGCGATTACAGCAGAGGAGAGTATGCCGAAATGTTGCGGCTTGGTGAATTGCTCTGATTGTTGCGTCGCAGTGAATAACCGCACCAGCATCACCCCCACCCCGCACAGCAGCAACGCCAGCCCGAGAAAAAAGAGTGGGCTGGTAATGACCGGGATGTAATTGCTCATGAGCGCCATGCCTTTTGGATCAAGCGGCGAAAAGGTAATGGCCAGCGTTCCAAGCGCAAAACATATCAGCGCCGCTTCTTCGAGGAATGGAAACACCTGCCGCGCGCCTTGCGTGCTTACGCTCCACATCAGGCAGGCGATAGACAAAAACCACACCAGCACCGAGAGATCGACATGCACCACCAGCGCCTTGTGGAACAGCGCATCCATAAGCGGCGATGAAAGTTCCGGCGTGCGCGCGAATACCAGCACCAGGGCAAAGAGTCCCGCAATCGCCAGCGCCAATACGCCAAGCAGAAGCCAGTAGCGGGAAAGCGAGTTGCTGGTTGCTGGTTGCTGGT
>Ga0207067_10182_pt1 | contig 20247 bp, 29 predicted proteins | sample Alteio_BWMinCont_25_FD_153484 | JGI IMG/M metagenome (GOLD analysis project Ga0207067, IMG submission 153484) | Enriched cells from forest soil in Barre Woods Harvard Forest LTER site, Petersham, Massachusetts, United States -... | ecosystem: Environmental > Terrestrial > Soil > Temperate forest >...
TGAATCAGGATATTTATCAATGGAATCATAAATAACATTTTGAAGTATTAGGTCTTTATTTTTGTAATTCTTCTTCAAGATAGAATCCACTCCCAAAAGGGCTTTTTCTTTTAATCCAGCAGAGGATTTGGGCTTTTCATTCACAATTGGGTTATTGCATGCAAAAAGCAAGATTAATATGGAGGTTATCGCAAGTCTTTTGCTCATTTAATTAATAAATCTAAGAAATTCCGTCTGCTTTGGTAAAATTGAACACACTGATTCCAAATTCCCTATCAAAATAGGCGAAAAGCCTGAAAAGGGATGGCAGGGACAGGAAATCCTGCCCAAATTCCTGATTTAAATGAGCTGACGCAGGTTTTCTAACCTGAAATGAGGTACAGTGCCATTATTCTGTAAAGAAAGCGGAAATCGCAAAATCCTGTAACTTTATAATTATTCACTAACCAATTCTAAAAAACATGTGTCATCATTGTGGTGTTAACTGGACAGCAATTAGTGCAATTGGAGCAATCATTTCCGCACTTGGGACATTATTTGTTGTTTACTTAGCTTATTCTCAATTGACAAAATTTAATAATACAACAAAAGCAGATTTTGCTCACAGGATAAAAAGCGACTTCTTTACAAAAAAAACAAGAAACTTATTTAGGTTGTTTGATTATGAGGTTATTGATTTTATCCCAAATGAAATTAAAAACGAAGCTGGCGAAACTGATGGTTTCTTCCCATATTTTGAGGTCAATACAGAGGAGTTAATGGACATAAATTCTAAAATCAAATGTAAGAAAACAATGTACCTGTCAGATGAAATTGACGATTTACTTCTTGGTCATTTTGAAGATATAGGAATTTTCAGGGATAAGGGAGTTTTGGATGATTTCTATGTGAGGGAAGAATTTGAATATTACATTTCAAAAATTGGCAGTAATTCAGCAATTAGACAATATATTGAACATATTAGAAGAAAAGAAAAAGAGAAGGAGAATGAAATCTATGATAAATTTGAAAAGTTATTTTTGAAAATAGACCCGACTCATATGCGGTTTTTTAGATATGGGTTAGATAAATAATTTCAGAAAATGAAACCCCTCCTGCCATTTCTGCTTCTTTTGTGTTTTGGAGTGTCGGGACACATGTTCGGGCAATATTCAAAAGTGTTCGGGCGGTATAATGATGACATCCAGACAAGAGACACCGCCAAATCAAAAAATCCTTCCCTCAATAAGCATTCATACCTGGTACAGGTTTTTAAAATGAAGGGGAAGTTGGTTGAAGGTACAATTTATAGAACCTCTGACTCTGCAATGGTAGTGCTCACTACCGATGATAAGATTGGCAATAAATTTGACACGACAACAGTTAAATATTCGGAAATCAACAAATTCAAAATATGGAGGAAGGGTAAAGTTGGAAGCCCGATTGCAATATCCATGTTTATTGGTGCTCTGACTGGTTTTGCTTGGGGAAGTCTTGCGTCTTATACTCCCGACCCAAACAGTTATTACGACCCTTCTCCTATGGAAATGAGAGGCGGTGCAACTCTTGTTTGCGGTTTACTTGGCTTCCCAGTCGGATTGATTATTGGATTGAACAACAAGGAGTCAATTGAGGTAGATGGGGATTTTAAGAAATTCTTTAACATTAAGCATGATTTAAGACTATTATCGCAAGTTCAATGAATTTTGTTGCCAGATATGAGTTCATTTATATGAAATCTCGCCTCTTAAAATATGTTTGTTGCTTTTGCTGTCTGGCTTTGCTGGTGGGGAGTACAGTCCTATTCTCCCAGGACACCCAACCAGATGCCAATAAATTCTTTATAATAGTTGCTTCCAAAAAGAACTTAACGGAAGTATATGAAATAGCCCGAACAGCAGAAAGAAAGACTGGCATACATTTTCGTGATACAAAAGTTAAAGTTGAAAGCCAAGGTGGATTAACATTCCCACTTGATACTTGCACTGCGAATGGTTTCAGCTATCCGTGTTACGTTCCAAGAGGTAGATATGACGATGGAATATACTTTACCATAGAATCTTCGGATTGGTTTGACGGTTTTTCAAAAGGTTATTTCATGGTAATTGCAGGAAGCAGTTCCAATTCTGATGAACTTAAATCTGCTCTGAACAAATTGAAGCCCTTATATCCTGACGCTTACATTAAAAATTCAAAGGTTTATATGGGATGTATTCACTGATTTCCATAACTTTCTTGAAATGAGAAATTACTTCTGTTGCCTGCTTTGCTTGTGTTGTACAGTCGTGTTCAGTCAGGCAGTGGGAGACTCAATTTTCATTGACCCATCAACCCTTCCACACATTAACGAGGATACAAATCACGTCAATGACGTTATTTTAATGCACTTTGAACTTGGAGATAACGATACTATGCGTAACCAAACAAAAGCAAATTATTATAAAATTGACAACAAAGGACGAATCATAACAGGTTGTTCCAGAAGAAAGGATGGTGTACACTATAATTTTTATAACTATGATAAGTACCCTGATATTTATCAAACAGAATCTAAGGAATTTACTTGGTTTAATATTATCAAGTGCAACAAAGAGGGATTGCCCGTTAAGTGTTCTTATTTTTCAAAACGAAAAGGCAGAAAGCTGTATGTTAAAGACAGAGAGGAAAATTACCGCTACTCATTAAATAATAAACTGGAACTTATACAGGTTAAAGATGGGTCTGAATCAAATTACAATGACATTTTTGAATACGATACCAAATCACGGTTGATAAAATATTCATACACTCAAAACGATACACAAAAGCGATTTGTTCCTGCTCATATATACAATTCTAAATTTGAAGTTAATTATATTGTAAATGACAGCTCGTTCGCAAGCCAAACAGGTAATGCAGATTCTATCACAATCAAAAACACTATATTTTATGATAAATCCTACAAAATAATTTCTGAAAAACTTTACAATATTGAAACACACAAACATAGGTCTGTTGATGGATATTGTTGTGAAAGACATTATTTGTATGATGAAAAAGGCAGAATGACTGAAAGAAAATCTGTTCAGTTCTTTTATAATTATGGCAATAATTACACGCATAAGACATACACTACAATAGAAAAATACATTTACAATATAGATAAAATCATAAACATTAATCAAGTGGGCACGGATATTGGATTTAACGGCGGTAACGCATATTATAGGCATTTTGCATTATTTATGAAATACGAGTGAAAAAGGAAAACAAACAAAAATTCTACTATATATGGAGGCTATGTTTATGCTTACTCCCTTTTGTCGGTGGACTTATCGGGCTTGTATTCTTTATCAATGGATTAAAAACAAATAACAAGAAGATTATAGTTATCGGAGCAATCGGAATGACGTTCACAGTTTGTTTATTTACTTGGATGGTTTTTTATTCAAGAACAGAATCGTTTAACGGAGTAATGGAGGAAACTTCCCAAAAGCAATTAAACAGGCTTGTAAAACATATTGAAAATTACAAATCGCTCAACAATGGTAAGTATCCAGCCAGTTTAAAACAACTTTCTTTATTTGATGACAAAGCTCCGATATATGACCCCATTCAAGGAAACCTTGGAAGGTCGTATACGCTTTATGGCTATAAAAATTTGAATAATAAATATTCGTTGTTCTCCTTTGGACGAGATGGCATTTCAAATACGAAAGATGATTTATTTCCGAGCGATACGGTAGGTAGCGGATGGGTCAATCCAGTTCCAATGATAGTTCAATAGAATACCCACCCTATAAATCTTTCATCCTTGTTAAGGTAAAATAGCCCACACAATCCAATCCAAAGACTCAAAAAGTCCAAGAAATCATTATTTCAAAGAAAGCTGGCTGGCTTTTTTCGCATGAATTCCTGCATTAGATGACTTGTGGCAGGTTTTCGGGCAAGAAATGAGGTGCATTGCCATTATTCTTTAAAGAAAGCGGAAATGGGTCTGAATTGTCATAAATTAGCTCAACAGATGAACTACTTCCCGAAACTCATAAAAATATCCGTGTTTGCTTGGCTCTTGCTGGCAACATTAAGCGGTTATGCCCAGGGAAAAAACAATAAGTATTTTCCTGTAACACTTGACCAGGAAAGCGAAATGATGGATACAACAGTATTCTATGGCAAATATAACGGACATGATATTGAAATAAAGTCAGAAAATTCAAAAGATGGGTGTATTATTAAAAAAATGTGGGTAGACGGCATAAATACATGGGACGAAATTCGTAGCCCAGATATTTTAATAAATGGGAAAGACGAAAAGTATTCCAAAAAAGGTGACAAAGTCATTATTAGAATTATTCATAGAAAAGGATGCAATTTCATTTGTTCAAACGAAGCAATTAAGAAAAAAATAAAGAAATAGACCCATGAAACCAAAGAAAAAACCATCCAAAGCCAGTAACAAAAAGCCCGTCCCTTCCAAAGCGTCAAAAACTGCAAAGACGAAAGTTGCGAAAAAGAGTGCTGTCAAAAAGAAGGCTGTTCCTGTCAAGAAGAAGAGTACAGTCCAATCCAAGAAGGCTGTTGGCAGAAAGAAACCTCTGAAGAAAGCGGTAAAGAAGAGTACAGTCCTGTCCAGGAAGGCTGTAAAAAAGGTTGTTGCCAAAAAACCTGTTCATAAAACAAAAACGACTGTACAAAAAGTAAAACCAGCCAAGAAACATAAAAGAACCAGGACTGTTCAAAAACCTCTGTTCTCTACCCAAAATTCCCCATTTGAAAATACCGATGCTTCTTTCATTGATAAAGGTTTTGAAACAGAAATAACGGAATTGCCGACTGCGGAACAGATTGATTTGGAAAATGAAGGTTTGGATGTAACGGAACAGGATGACAAGATTGATACATTTCTGATTTAAAATGAACTGTGCGTAAAATCCTTATTTCAATCAATTTCCTTTTGCTTGCCTTTCTTCCTTTTATAAAGGCACAGGATTCTATTGTACGACTCCATAGAACAATTGCCATAGTTGATAGTCTGGACAAGGCTTATCTGAAAATACCTGAAAAGGATAAAGAACGATTTCAAGGTAATGGGTATGCACGCCTATTTAGGCACGATAAACAAATCAAAAAAAATGGAGTATTTAAAAATCGCAAATTGATTACAGGCAAAAAGTATATTTATGATTATGATGGGTTATTAGACCAAATTGAAGTATATGCTGATGGAAAACGAATTGCAGTTATGGATGCTGATACCATGCCTATTCATTCAATTCAAATCATTTACACTAAGAACAGAGACCCTCATATTTCAGACGAAATGTATCGTGCTATTTCTAAAATGGGCAATTTTTGTCCCACAAAAGCAATCTTAATCACGAAAGGTGAATTTCAAAGGGACTATTGCTATCCAAGTAGGTGGAGAGATAGGACTATGGCAAATTTCAGATACGATGAAAAATTATTTTACAGAACAATTTATAATCAAAGCGAGAATTCATGGGCAAAAATGGAGCAAGAAATGAAAGAAGTTAAAGACTGTGATTCTCTGGGGAAAATAGAAGTTACTATTAAATATCAAACACATACGGCAACTTTTAACATCAGTCAATTATCTCCTTGCTATTACAACGAATACAGAAAAATGATGGAAAGTATAATAGGGAACATTAATCATAGTAATCCTCAAAAATGAAAATGAAAACCCTCCCGAAGCTCACAGTAATTGTTGCCTTTTGCGTTTCGGGATTTACCTGCATCGGGCAGAATAAAAATGGAAGTTCGCTGGAAAAATACAGTTCGTTTTCAATGTATTACAGTTTTGCTGGGCTTGGCTCAAACATGGGACATATGTTTCCGACTTTAAGAATTCACGGAACAAATTTCACCTACACAAAAGAGCAGAATAGTTACTATGGGAAACCCGATTTAAAACCTGATTCAATCTGCAAAGGAACTTTAAGAACTTCCTCCATTGATTCAATACTCTCATTGGTAAAGGCAGTAAAACAAAGAAGTACCTTTCTTTCCAATGATGGAGTAAGGAGCGGTGGCATCTACAATATGTCAATAGTAAATGGGAAAGATACTGTTGGCTATGAAATGATGAATACATTTGATTGGATACCTCTAAAAATCGTAGCTATCATTAACCAATATCTCCCAATGGACAATAAAATATGGGCATCAGAGGAACTGATTACAAACCGTATCAACTACGAGAAATATGAAGAAAAGATGCACTTAGAAATGGAGCAGGAAAAAAAAGTTGAAGCTAAATTGGCAAATGAGATTAATGCCATTCGTGAAGCCCACTCTGATTCCATAGGTGCAAAAATTATCGGAGATTGGAATGGACATGGAACTCAAATTATCGCTTCATCAACAATCTTGAAATCTGGAAAAGGAAATCCAGTAGAAAATGGAACTCCAAGCGAATGGGCTATTATATTCTCATCCAAGATGGTTGATACTCTTAAAATAGGTTGCTGTGAACCAATTCTAATCAATGATGGGATATTGATGGGAAAATATCAGGATGCTCTAAGCGTTTTTCAAGCTCCTGGCAACGGTTGCGTTTATGCTTTTACCACATATGGCTGTGATTGGAATGGTAGTTGGCACAAAATTATTGAACCATTTCTTATTCCTAATGGCTGTGCAGAATTAAGTAAAAGGGAATTGCAGGGAAAAGTTGTGAGAGAAGGCGAGATGGTATATTATTATAAAACGGATTTTTCAAGCGAACCCTTCAAAGAAATCAAAACAAAGGCATGGTAGAACTCAGCACATTCAAATGATTTCCCGTTACCTAACATATTTGTTGGTTCTATTGTGTTTGGAGGCGTTTAGCCAACAGGACATTCCGAAAACAGGCAGAACGTTTTACGATGACAAATTCATTCACATTGATTCCATCTCTCAAACTGAATACGAAAAGATTACCGCAAGTGACCAGTTCTTTGATATAGATACAACCAAAACAATAAAAGCCAGGCACGATAGCCTCATTCTGCCAATTGAAATTGGGAGCCCAGTCATTTTAGTTAATGATTTAAGCTCCGACTTTACTTTGCGTAACAATTCTTTTATAGGAAAATATAAGTCTTTGCCATACTATATTGTTGAAACGGCTTATTGGGAAATAGAGGTGTGTAATTTAATAAACAAGGAGAACGGCAGACTATTTGTAACATATCTCCATCCTTTGCTTTCTCCTGCCAAGAAGTTACTTATTGGCTCCAATCCTACACTGGGACAGATAGACCTTGGTTTAAATGGCATCCAGTTATTTGAAATCAACAAAAAGGAATTGAAAACCATTTTCCAGATTAAACTCGAAAAGTTTCAGATTGATGAAATGCGATGGATTTCTGAAAGGCAAATCGCTGTGAAGATTGATTTTTTGAAACCAGGAAAGAAATATGGAATTTTAACAATCAAGAAATGAAAATCCCGAACCTCTCCATAGCTTTGATTGCGGTAGGATTTTGCGTCTTTGGTTTTGTTGGGTGCTCTGATAATCACCCAAATATTAATCAACAGGCAGCCGATACCGTTAAGAAAACATCAGAAAAGGAGCCGTTGCAAAGCAAGGACAATAAAGCCAAAAACAAAGACACGATTTCGGAGAAAAGCGATTTGTTCAGGCAGTTGGATAAAAATCTTATTTTGACAAGACTTTTTGACAATCCGAAGCTTGACTCGTCAGGAACGGCAATGTGGATACCGAATTATTCTGAAAACATGCAAATTTCGGCTTCCTATGATGGGAAAATACATACAAACATTGATACGATTATGTATTTTAAAGACCACAAAGGCTTTGATTGTGCGGTGGTTATCTTCACCCACTACAATTATGTAAAGGAATATTTGGATTCAGGGAAAATTGGGATTGGTGGTTCACATTTTACTGGCGTGCCATTAGGAATTGCACTCTTCACCAGACAAGATGGTGACAATTGGAAAATTTATTGCTTTGAAAAGCATTTTTCTGAACTCGGTTATTTCGGAACTTATAGAACTGGAAGGCAAGACCAAGGTAAAATTGGTTTGAAAAAAACTGGTGACAACTGGACTTGTTTATCGCTACGGCAAGGGATTGGTGGCAGTACAGGAGTTTTCTGGGGTTACGAATCGCTATATTCCATAGAACAATTTGGATTTGGAAATCAACAAAAGGACGATGATGAAGGTAGTGATTGGTATGATAAAAGTTTATTGCAAAACCTTTTGTCGTATGACTATTACTTTTCCTCCATACCTCCAAATGACAAGGGTGGAATAGAAATGTCGGCGGAACTTAAAATAATTGAGAAAAAGAATGATTATTCTGATATTCAGTTGGTAAAAACTAAAAATGGGAAGAAGTTTATTGAAACCTACTTTTATGATGAGCTAAAATGCAGATATATAAAAAAATAATGTTTGTCCGTCATAAATAAAGAAATGAAATCATCATGTCATTAGAAGCCCACGTTGAAAGTCTCCCATTTGAAAAACAATTCAGACTTACGATTAGGCTGGCAAGATTGGCATTGCCCGTTTGGGAAAATTATGCAAAAACAAATGAGTGTTATAAGTTAAAAACGAATAATTTATACTTAATAATGGCTGACACAAAATTCAAATACAATCCTGTAAATTATAAAATTGAATTTATACATTATAATGAATCAAGTTTAACCCCAAATGATAATTACTTTTCTTATGATGAAAAATCCCGATTGAAGAAATGTGCAAACGTACACAATCCCAATTCCAAAGACAGCATTTATACAGAGGACAAGTATATTATAAATGACAGCTCCTATTGCATTACAGCCAAGGGCAATTATACAAATAGTGACATTATATTATATGACAAAGAGTATAGAATAGTTGCCGAGAAAGAAATAAATTCACATACTGCAACTGCAAAAATTTCAAAAAGCACACTTTCATACTATTCCTATGACAAAGAGAACAGGGTTGCTGAAAAAAGAGAGTTATTAATAGATGAAAGAAGTAGTAAAATATTTTCATACATAGATGCCTATACCTACAATACCAACAAAAAGGTGAATGTTTTTTTGACTCTGGAATGGTACTTCACATCACCCTTGTTAATTTATAGGCAATAACATGATTCTGAAAATATATTTTGTTAGATTAATTAATTTAAAATCCCTCACATTCTTTCTACTGCTTCTAGTATGCCTGAACTCCTTCGCTCAATCTGACAGCATCTTCAAAGCAAAACCATTACAAGACGCAAAAGTTTTGGGAAAGGTGAAGGCTGGAAATGGGAAAACGGATACTGCTGAAACGATTCTGGAATTTGAAGCTGGTTATTATGGAAAGGGTAGAATTGGGATTGTTTCTATTTGGCCTGATTCTGCCATTTACGAATATGTGGACAGAGAACACAAGCCAAACAAAGTTAAACTCAACAATACAGATTGGCAAAACTTAATTAATTTGATTAAGGGGTATAAAGTAATTGATTTAGTAAAAGAATCCCCAGGAAATCCAAGGAAATTGGATGATTGCGTACCAAGTTCAATTACAATTACTACAAAAATGGGGCAATATAAGGCAGAAGATTGTTATTTTTCTGGTTATGTACACAGTCGTATTCTGACAAATCTTGCAAATGAGATTTATAAAATAGGCGTTAGAAAATGACCTCACTGAAATTCCAAATGACTATTGATGTCGTTGGATTTGGAATGTATAGTAATTTTTTTTGGACATGACCGACAAAGAAATACTTTACAAATATTTGATTCACAAAATGTCTCACAAGAGCTTTCGCAAATGGCTTTTGCAATTGGAGAACCCAAATGAATTATTTAAAGATGATTCAACAACTCTTTTAGCTCTTGCAGATAAATATTCAAAAAGAGGGAAAATTTATGAAATTTTGCGTAAGCATATAGATAAAGAAGAGTTTAACCGATATTCAATCTGGGAAACTGTAAAGGGAAAATTTAATTCAAAGGAAGACCCAATTGAATTAATTAAAGCACTTTCACCTATTTTATTAAGGATTGAAGACAGAAAAATTTCCAACGAAATTAGAAAGCTAAACAACGCCTGCATAAATATGCCAACTGAAAAGGAAAAACCAATGTGGGATAAGACTATTTTTAATGAAAAACGCAATGGATTAAAAATATTGACTCCAAAGATTATCAAAGTCTATGAGGAGGTTATGAAATATTGTCAAGCTAAAAACGGCACGCTTATTTTGAAAAAATAAATACAATAGAAAATGACCTCACTGAAATTCTATGTGGCTATTGCTGCTGTGGGATTTGGAGTGTTTGAAATTTTAGGATGTGATTCTACGCCGAAAGGAAACAAATCCGTTCAATCTACTGATATTAATATGTCCGATACCTCCAAACCGTTAAATTCTATTGAAGAAGAATTAAGAAAAAGAGAATTGGAGAAAGACACCAATAAGCAAACTGCTGAAATAAAAAATAATTATACAATAAATGAGGATAAGGATTCTGTTTTATGTAGTTATTTTTCCAATGGGAAATTAAGGAGTTCTACGGTAATTAAGGATGGTTATCCACATGGTCTTGAAAGGGCGTATTATCCAAATGGTCAGCTTCAATATGAGTTTTATGGAATTGATGGTGAGCCTTGGACTGCCATGAAATATTATTCTGCAAATGGAGATACCTTGTTCCCAGGGACTTTAATTATGGGAAAAGGAAGTATTTATGAATATTTCAGTGATGGGAAAATAAAAACAAAAGGGCAATATAAAAATTCATATAGAGATAGTGTTTGGACTGAATATTCTATTGATGGACTGACCGCTTCTATTGTAAAATACAAATATGATTCTGTCAAGAAAAAACTGATAGCCAAAACAACTACCTATACTTATTGAATATTTCTAATCCTCCCAAATGCCAATAGACACAGACGACCTCTCAAAGAAAACATACAGAGCTGTGATGGTAGAAGCTGAACGATTTGACCACAACCTGACCTTGCAGTTCGGACTGTTGTCTTATCAGTGCAAGGATGAGACTGAATTCATCAAAAAGTCTAAACTGCTAATAAAGGAAATGCTTACCTATGACGAAGAAGAAATAGAAGAGACGGTCTTTGGGATTATTCAGTTAGAAGAAGTAATGCCATTGCCTGATAAGAAGAAATTCCACAGGGCATTACGAAAAATAATAAGCAATTTGAATGAGATATAAACCTAAATTTATTTTGCCAAGAAGTTCTGCAAAGTTCATTTGCCGAAAAGAAATTGAAATCCTGCTTTTGCCCTTAAATCAAAACGGTAATCAAGTATGGTGTCTCAATAGAGTAACGGAACTTCCCAAGGAGATTATAAACATTGCAACTAGGCTTTCAGGTCTCAATTTTCTTACATTCATCAGAATAGGTGATATAGAATTGTATGCGTCAGATGAAGTTTATGGAGCAAGGGATGGAACTCCTCTTGTAAAGGAAGGTCATCCTACGGCTAATGGCATTATAATAAGTTTCCATCGGAAATATAAATCAATTCAATTCGGGTCAATAAATTCTCCGATAAAGGGAAATGACAGCAAAATGGTGGATGCAGTTCTGACTAAACTCCCAAAAAGCTGGAAGGCTACAATGTATAAAGATTGGAGTAATAGCTTTTGGGAAAAGATGGTAGGGAAACATGCAAATTTAAAATGGATGTTGTAAAATACTTCATTTCGGAAATCGGAAAATAAGAATGCTGTATTTTCAGCAAATAGAAATGCACAATTTTCGGCAACAAGGAGTACCCTTCTCTTCCAGAATCAGGAAATATCTTCAATATGGTGGATTTGACCTGTTTAAAGGAAATTGCACCATCTCTACCAGGCAGATACAGCCTTTTCAGAAATCTGATACGGGTAAAAGGTTCAAATATTTACCGATTATTGGTAAAAACGCAACCTTATGGCAGGAAAAACCATAAGGTCAAATAAATTGAGACCCAGAGCGAATATAAGTCCACGGTCAATTTTTCACTTAAAAATATGTGGCAAAATTTTTTGCAGGCAGTTTATAGGGGCAGAATTTTTACCTCCTAATAAATCAGAAAAAATTGGGACAGGGAAAATTTTTCAAAGACCTCTAATTTGAAAAAAGTTTATTCCCTATTAAATTGGCGGAAAATGGCAGAAGTTTTCGGAGGTCAATATTTGAAAAAAAACATAGCCAAAAATAATTTTCGGCACGGATGCCCTCTGCCACAGCGAAAGATAGTGGGTCTAAATAAGGATACGACGGCAGGAATGACTCAAATAAATAGGTCAGTTTAATAGTCCAAAATTAACCTCTACCCCTTTCTGCCACATACTTACAGCCCATTTTACTGTACAGTCATACAAAACTTCCTTCTGAGATGTTCCCGTAGATTCCTCCCAGCCTTTTCCAGGAGCTGATGTCGCCTGATGACATCTGATGCCTCCGTTTTCTAAGAAGAAGGGATATACAGATTCTTTAATAATAACCGGAACTAATTGAAACTTATTGATTCCATTGAGAGTTTCTATTGTTTCCGGCGAATTATAAGTTTCGTGTAAAAATTAAAGAGTTAGAAACTGCCATTTATGTCACGGGACGCAGGCTCCTGGAAGGCTCGGACTCATCCTTCCGCCGACAGAATCTCGTTGTTGAAATCTTCCAAAATTTCTTTTTCATAAAGCATTGAGGTACAGGCAATTTAATTTGCCGAAACTGTGAAAAATGCGAGGTGCTTATCGTACACTCATATATATCAATACATCCCGCAATGAAGTCAAAACAAGAAATCCTTAGAAACCTGGCAAACTTTACTGGTACAGAGCAGTATCACAGGTGGTCGCCTCTCTTTAAAAACGTTGTCCTTACTGACGGAACGATGTATTTGGCAGAACAAGGAATTTTTTGGCTGATGGACGTAATCGGGAGTTTACTACCTCTTCCCATTATCAAGAAAGAACCTTTTCTGACTGCGGTATATAATAAGGAGAATCAACTTTTCACTTTGGATGACGGCAACGGAAATGTACTTTACAGTCAAGACATTCCGTCTCCAACTTTTCCGCTTGATTCCATACGGCTATTTGTTACAGATGGTGAAGGCTACAAGGTCATTATGCTTCCGCAGGAATACTGAAAATAATTATAAAAAATAAAATATGGGAGGAGTTAAAATACAAGTAGGCAGTGCTGATGTAGTTAAGCAGAACTCAAAGCAAATAGAAGCGGAAGGATGGACTACCATTGTAGATGCCTGCTTCGCAAACGATGCTTTGGAACAGCTTGTCCGACTTTTGAATGCGGGAGAAATTGTTGCAGAGAATAATTGGTTCAGAATTATTGCAGGTAAAACTGTGATTAAACTGTAAGGCTCTCCCCCTACTGGACTGTACAGGAATATTGCACGAAATCAGGAAAACTATGATACTAACTATTTTAACAGGCTATCTTTCCGCAACATGTATCGGCGTAGCATTGGTACAGGTGTTATCTCCCCGAAAGAATAACTCATTTAATAAATCTAAAAAATCAATTCTATGAAGAAGGTAGCCCTATATTGCCGTGTATCTACGGCTGACCAAACAAATGAGACCCAGCGTGTAAGGCTTGTAGATTATGCGAAGGCGAAGGGTTTGGGGTATGACATATTTGAAGAAGTAGAATCTACGAGAAAAGCCCGACCTGTAAAAGCCGACATGCTTCAACGCCTACGCAATGGTGAATACGAAGCGGTGATTGTCTATAAGCTTGACCGCTATGCACGGTCAAGCAGTGAACTCATTCTTGAAGTAGCCGAACTTCTGAAAAAGAATATTGGATTTATTTCTATCAGCGATAGCCTTGATTTTACCACTGCGACAGGCAAACTCCATTTTCAGATTCTTTCCGCCTTTGCAGAATTTGAGCGTTCACTTATCTCGGAACGTACTAAGGAAAGCCTGTACAGGAAAAAGATGAACGGTCAGGTTTTAGGGAGACCAGTTGGCAGTAAGGATAAGCAGAAGAGAAAGACGGATGGCTACTTCTCCAAGCCATCCGAAGAACCGAAGGATGATTCTACTGAAAAAAATGAGAATACCAATTCTCAACTATAACAACAATCAGGCTGATAAAGCAAATGATTATGCACACTCCAAAGCCTGTCTTGTATTCTTTATTCTGTCTTCGTCTCCCTATTACGTAACCTATTATACTTCCCGCCGTAACAATTACCCAATATATTGATAGCCCAAGTTCAACGACGATAATTGCATATAAAGTTTTTGTAAAATTGTCTCCCTCAAACCTGCTTACTATTTCTTGCAGGATGTATTGAGTTAAGTAGAAGAGTAAAATACTGCCGACCAGAAATCCTGCTATAATTTTATACCTCGTTTTCATCTCTTCCCAAAAATACCTTTTCCCTGCCAAATCAAATAAACCTCCCCCTACAATGCCAAAAACTGCCTTTTAAATAAACGAACGTTTATTTGACCCTATATTTTGCCTGTTTTCATGGTTCAGTATAGTCGGACAGAATGGCAGTATATCTCCCCAACAGAATATTAGTATTTTTTCCTTGGAATCATGCCAGAAATTGTTCACTGGGAAAAACAGTATTTTCCTAACAATATCAACTTCTAACTTTTCTGCATTTTTGTCAGGCACTTTTATGAATGGCGTGAAAGGGAAATAATTGTGGACTGTTTCGGGAAAAGAGTTTGGTTTGTACAGTTCAATATTTGTAGAAAAATCAGAATTGAATAATGCGTCTTCCTATATAAGCCAAAATCCCTGCACCAGTTGTACAAATTCCCATTTCTGTCCACGATTCTCTTTTGGAAAATGAATAGCCTATAAATAGAGGCATTCCGAGGCAACCATTTTCATAAAGTGTTGCATATTCATATGGCTGTTCCTGCCAAAAATACAAGTCAAAATACTCGGTAGAAGTCTTCTGGAATAGCGTGTCCAGACCTTCTACTTTTTCTTATTTTTTTTTGCTGGAACAGGAATATTTATACCAGAGAAAAACTCTTCCAATGTAATGTTCAAATGCCGACAAACCTTTATGAGAGTTTTCATTTCAAAATTGGAACCAGCTTCCAGTCGCCAGTAGGCAGAGCGGGACATGCCGAGGTCAAATGAAATGTGCTCATATGATTTGTAGCCACGCTCCTTTCTGATTTCTCTTAATCTTTCACCTATTCTGGTCAGCTCTTCTGAATGTGGGGCAACATTTTTGGTTTTCATATACCAAAACTCACCATTCGTTGTATTCTATGGTACTCCTATATATGATACCCTATATAATAGAACTTTGCTATATTTGGTATGAAAATTAATAGTTTAACTAAAACCTTTCCAAATGAAAAAAGTTTACTCTCTCGCAATAAGCATGTCGCTCATTGCCTCTGCATTCGCACAAATACCTACAAATGGGCTTGTAGCTTATTATCCCTGTACAGGCAACGCCAATGATGCCAGTGGAAATAACGTGAACGGCACAGTTATAGGAGCCACCCTCACAGCAAACAGATTTGGTGTAGCCAATTCAGCCTATCAGTTCAACGGCACAACAAACTACATAGACTGTGGAACAGCTTCTTCAACAATAAACTTTTCAGGAGGAATTTCATTCTGTGCCTGGATAAATGTCGCAAAGGATACCAATTCATCAGTAGTAGATGAAATGACCAGTAGTGGAAACGGATTCAGGACAAGCGTAAGAGCGAAAGGTAATGGTCAGGATTTCTGGGCAACTTCGGGTAGTTATCTTTCAGGAGTAGCGTCTCAATCCACATCCACCTTTTCAACAGGAAACTGGTATAGCATTGTCGGAACATGGGGATTGGATGATAGCGTAAGGATTTATTTTAATGGAGCCCTGCAACAGCAAAGTTTTTCCACCTACAATTTCAGCAATACGCAGGACATATTTATTGGTAGAGGCAGGCTTTCCTCTATATATGAGTTTTTTGATGGAGCAATAAGCGACATTCGCATATATAACCGTGCTCTTTTGGCTTCGGAGGTAATGGCGGTAAATAATGAAGGCATCTGTTTTCAGAATGTAACTGTGACGGACACTCTGATAATTAATACAACTGTAACAGGATATAATCCAGTTACCTACGCCAATGAGCTGAGAGTATTCCCGAATCCCGCCAAGACCCAGGTTACCTTTGAGGCGGGAACAGGAGGACTGAACGGATATACTATAAAGGTCATCAACACGTTAAGCCAAACAGTATTCAATCAGATTATAAGTACAGCCACATATACGGTGGCTCTTTCTACCTGGACAGGAGCGGGAACATATTTCGTTCAATTATATGATACACACAGCAATCTAATTGATGTCAGGAAAATTATATTGCAATAAAAATTTAATGAATTGAAGGAAGGCGTTGGAGACAACGCTTTCCTTTTTTAGAATAAATCAGAAGGCTTGTAGCCCATCCGCAGAATTTCCGCCTTTAATCGCTGTAAAACTCTGTGCCAGCGTAGATATACTGCTTCTCGGCTAACCGAAAGTCTGTTGGCAATCTGCTCGGCACTCTGACCTTCCTTATAATGGGCAACGAAGAGCAACTGGTCTTGCTTTGTCAGCATTGGCACTGCCTTTCCAATTAAGGATACCAGGTCTTTTTGCTCCATTACTTTGGATGGGTCAGGTTCTTCTTCTTTCAATTCATCTGAAGATTGATATTCGTTTTCCTGTTCAATAGGCACGTCATTTCTAAACTTTGTATTGCGACGGTAGAAATCAATTATGGCGTTGCAGGCTGACCGATAAACATATCCCTCAAACGTAAATTTCGGGTCAGGAATATATCTATCCAATTTGCCAAGAAGAGCGGTGGCGATGTCGTGGCATCTCGTTTTTAGCTCGTAGGAGTTAATAGAATAAGACTTTTTCAGGACTGCCAGCCGACAGGTAGCAATCACTCGTTGATAGATTTTGGCATATTCCTCTTGTGTCGCCTGTCCAGACCTAATTTTCTCAACGATTTCTGCACAGTCCTGTCTTTTTTTCTCTTTTTTCTGAATGGTCTCCATAATAGGAGTGTACTTTAATTTCCAGACATAGATTACACTTTCAGGAACTATTTTTAGAAAGCGTTTTTTTTCAGGGAGGACAGCAGGATTTTACAGCTATCGTTTTCAATGACAACACGAAAGCGGGAAACCCTTTTGGTCGCAAACTCAATGCTATTGGCGTAATTCAATACAGTCACACTGTCCGTCTTGCTTTGGCTCGTAAGCTTACCCAGAGAATACCCGAAAGCCAACTCCTCGGTATAATACTCCAATAATCGTTTCCTGCCCAATTTACGAACTGACTGTATACTCGTAAAGGCAACCATGTCCGAAAACCTCCCCAAACGGTACAAAGCCTGAAAATAGGCGGGAAAAGAGGTTCCTGTATTCATAAAGAAAACTGGGTCGTTGAATGTCATCTTCTGTCGGGGCTGAATTATGGCATCTGCGGGAATGTTGGACTGTACAGGCATTTCTGCCTGACCACAGGATGAAAACAAAATCAGTAGAATAAAATGTCTCACAAATATAGATACGGCAAAAGAGAATAAATCTTCCTTTCCCATGCGTATATAATCTAAACCATCCGCCATGAGCCGTCCCAGATTTTCAACCAAATCTTTGTCAGGATTATCCAACATTGAAACAAAGCTCATATTGGAACTAAACACCATTCAACGGAAATTCGGCAGAGAAATTCATCACGTTTCCGTCAGTTATAATGATTCAGGAACAAGGCGTTTCTTGGCTTTGCAAGGGCTGGTAAAAAAAGGGATTGCAAAAATGACGGGGAAACGAGGCAATACAATCGGATTCTCATTTTCAAAGGAATTCAGGAAATGGCAACAGAAATGAGTCAGACAAATGTCAAAATAATCGCAGACCACATGGAGCGGGACTGCAATGGCATTGACATATTTTTTGTGCTCATCTGGGAATTCTACGGACACCGCTTCTGGGAATGTTCGTTAAAAGGATTGGATACGAACCAATATAAAAAGCCAAAGTTCTTCCTCGGCAAACTCCTTTTGCCAACAACGGTGGGGCATCCATTAAAGTGTTATATGGAAAATCTTATCAGGTCGCTTCTGGAAATTGATGGAATACAGGAATTTTATTTAAAGAAAAGCATGCTGAATGAACGTGGCAAGTTTTGCAAGCCGAAGGAATACCTCGCATATCCAGAGCCTGATATGTCATTTGAACCTGCCAAGTCAATCGGAAAACCGTTTTCAAGGAAACTCCCTGTGGAATACGATTATTCAAAGGCGTTGGGAAATCCTGTTTTTCAGTTTCACCGCTTTAAATGCTTTCGTATGCCAATCGCTATAAATTACACCCTGCAAACGATAGAAGCCTTCTGCATAAGGGGAAATGAAAATGAAATAATGTATGTTCATCTGTATCTGAATAGTAACAGTGAAATAACGAAGCTTAATTTTCTACGGAAAAAACCTGCTGATGAAAGCCAGACGTGGGATTTGGAGACTTCGTGCTATGTCATTGCCCACGTTAGGAAGGCTTTTATTGAGCAGAGATACGTCTATGCCAACGAGTACAAGGTTACTTAACCGTGTAGCCAATCATCGTGTCGTTTCCCATGCATCCTTCCAAAAACTTCGGAAGCGTAATCTCTGGGTCTTTTACCAATTCGTCATAGACTTCTTTATCAGCCCGAATGTCCGTTTCTATATGACTGTGAGCTATTTTACCAGAAGGCAACGAAAAATGGAAAGCACTCCTGTCAGAGGCAGAATTGAAACAGGAAATTTTCAGGAAATTTCCCTCGTCGGATTCAACTATGGAAATATTGTACAGTAGTATGTCTTGGGTTGTTTTCATTGTTGTTTATTTTAGAATTTATCTATCATCATTCAATTATTTCTACGGAATTTGCAACCGCCTCATTCACTCGCTTTTTCACTATTGCCACAATCTGTTTTTCCGCTTCTACAATTTCATGGGCTTTAACAAGCACATCCATAAGCTCCTCCAAAGAGAGGAAATCAAGGTCAAAAGTAGATACCAGGTCTGTACATTCCAGGATATGTTTGACAAAAGAATTGCGTAACCTTTTTTCAATACGAACGGGTGTACTACATGGTTTTAGTACCAATTCTTTTTCTTCGTCTTTCAGCTTATAGAAAAAGGTGTAGCCACTGCTGAATGAGCTGTTAACAGGGGCATTTGACAACTGTTTTATAAATAATTTTGCTTCGTCATCAGTAAACTCATTTATGAATTCCGACTTTTCAACCACTTCTTTCATAAAAAAATAATCCCCTATTAAATCAGGTAGCCCAATATATTCAAAGGTTTCCCTACAAATTGATGTTTCGTCAGTGATAAATTCTATAATGAAATCACGTAATATTCTTACAAAATCGGCAGGCGTTTTGCCTATAAGGTCAATCTTTTCCCGTATTTCAAGAGGTAGTTGTTGATAACATTTGAATTCAGCAAATGTAATTCCTGTACTAATGCCAGCCCTTATATCACCATTGGTTTGCCTCAATTCAGCCCAAAACTCCTGAACAAATTTTCTGATTTCACCATTATCAGTTTCTAAAATTTCTTGGATTTCCATTGCTTTTTTGTTTTAGATAAATAGGCTGAGAATTTGTAAATTTCATTGGCTATTTATGTGTGATGGAGCACAAACAGATACCAGACGCAGAAATTAAAACAAAGGAAATCTACTGTTATAGGGAGAAAAGTTCAGTCTGTCTTGTTCGTGTGCTTTCAGTGCAGGATGACAGTGAGATGTTCCGTGTTAAGCTGTTTGCCGAGAAATACTTCAACGCCAAAGGTGAGCCACTCGTCATGAACCCATTCTTTTACGGATACAACAAAACGTTGAACATTGCAATCAGCAAGGCACGATTCTACCTCCCAGAGCAATATATGGGCGAAATAGAAAAGTGCAAGCAGTTCAGATATTGACTGCATCAGCCCCTCCAATTGCCTGAAATTTCTTAGATTTATGAGCAGGCACTTGATTTATGGCAATTACTCCAAATCCATTTACGGAAAAATACAAAGCTTATTCCAATAAGGAAATCATTGTTATTATTGATAATGCCAGTGAATATCAGCCATTAGCCGTTACCACAGCCGTGCAGGAATTCAAATGCAGGAATATTCCACAGGAGGAAGTAATCAGAATTAGAAACGAAATTTCTTCTGATTTGGAGGATACGGAACGTAATTCTTTAACTACAAAATTCAACAATGTGGGCAAGGTTGTCCTTAATGAAC
>Ga0207067_10183_pt1 | contig 20195 bp, 10 predicted proteins | sample Alteio_BWMinCont_25_FD_153484 | JGI IMG/M metagenome (GOLD analysis project Ga0207067, IMG submission 153484) | Enriched cells from forest soil in Barre Woods Harvard Forest LTER site, Petersham, Massachusetts, United States -... | ecosystem: Environmental > Terrestrial > Soil > Temperate forest >...
ACCGCCGTAAACGCATAGGTTGTTGTCACGGTTGGGCTGACAGTAGCTATCAGACAGTTCGTACAGCTTATGCCCGGTTCCGTAGCCCAGAAATATGAACTGGTATTGGCATCCACTGCTGCAGTCAGGGTTAAACTTTGAGCCCCGTGACCAACATATATCGTATTCGGGTTTCCTCCGGGAGTAATTGTAATAGATGGATTAACAGTTATGCTTACCACAGGCGAAGGATTAACAGTTATCGTAACCGAACTGGTAGAACTGCAAGAACCATTTGAAACGCTTACAGTATAGGTCGTAGTGGTCAAAGGTGACGCAGTTGGGGCAGCAATCAGATAATTATTTAGGCCTGTTAAAGGAGACCATACGTAGCTTGTGCCTCCGCTCGCAGTTATATTGACAGCAGTACTTGCACAAATTGTCGCATTGGTTCCTGCTACTGCTACCGGAACTGGATTTACTGTTATTGTTACATTTGAAGCTGCTGAACAGCCGTTGGAATTTGTTCCTGTCACTGTGTAAGTAGTTGTGTAAGAAGGAATGATAGGTATTCCATCAACAGCCCTGCCACTCCAATTATAAGTTACTGCTCCTCCCCCTGTTAAAGTAACAGGGCTACCTTCACAAATGGTTGTTGAACTTGCGTTAGCTATTACAACAGGAGCCGGATTAACCACAACCGCGATCGTGGACATGGCAAAACATCCATTCGTATTGGTCCCGGTTACTGTATAGGTATTGGTAACAGAAGGGGAGAAAGCAATGCCATCAGTGGCTCCACCAGTCCAGACATAACTTAAAGCACCTCCACCTGATAAGATTACGCTTTGTCCATAACATAGTGCTGAAGAAGAAGCTGAAGCCGTCACAATAGGCAATGGATTTACTATTATTGCAACAACAGAGGAGCCAGTGCATCCATTTGCGTCAGTTCCGGTAACGGAATAGGTATTGGAAGAGGAAGGCACAAAACTCATTCCATTATTAACTCCTCCTGTCCAAACATAGCTTTGGGCACCACTTCCGTTTAATGTTAAGCTATAACCAGCGCAGACCGAACTTGCAGATGTATTGGCAATTACAGTAGGTAAAGGGTTAACAGTTATTGCAATTGCAGAGGAGGCAGTACATCCATTTGCATCAGTTCCGGTTACTGTATATGTACCCGATGCAGAAGGAGTAAATGCAACCCCATCAGAAACTCCCCCAGACCATACATAAGATTGCACTCCGCTTCCAGTTAATATAATGCTCGTTCCAAAACAAACAGCAGAAGCAGTCGTATTTGCAACGACTGTTGGTAAAGGGTTAACAGTAACCGTTATAGCCGCTGTTTGACTGCAAGTTAAAGAGGTGCTGACTGTAACGGTATATGTGGTTGTAGTTGTCGGGTCTGCTACAGGATTAGCAATCGAAGCTGAACTTAATCCGGTTGCAGGGCTCCAAGAATAACCAGTTCCTCCGGAAGCCGTTAAATTTGTGCTACCTCCACTACAGATGCTCACATTTGAACCCGCACTTGCTGTAATATCACATGGAATATTATTGGCTAAAGTCAATGCTCCATAAACTGTCAATGGGTTTGCACTTGTTATTGATCCAACGGTCTGATTACCTGTTGGATTTATGCCTCCCAGGTTTTTCCATGTCGAACCGTTCCAGCCAGCTACTCTCATATTCGAGTCATTGGCTGTGACATTACAGCTATTTTGATCCCACGCAAGAGTTACTGACACATTATCAGTCCCTACAGTTCTATTCAATGCCCAGTACTCACAGGTGCTTAGATTTGAAATAGTTGGATCCGTTGAATTTCCATTTGTCTGTGCTGTCTGAAAATATTGTGCAATAAAGGCATCCGTTGCATTTGCAGGAGCCGAAATTGTCAGCGGATGGTAGTCGCCAGTACTGGCATGTCCTATGGGAAATGTGAAAGCTGAATTTCCGACCTTTTGAACCGCTCCATCAACAAAACTTGTTGGTCTTGCATTGCTTACTGTGCAAGCGCTATCCAATTTTAAAACATTTCCACTACCGATAATAATCATTCCTGCTTCGAGGTTCAGTGAGGTGCTGATTTCAAGATTTAGGTTAACAAGTAAATTACCACCGGAATTATTCCATTCCAGATATGTTAAAGGCAAATTATTTATTGAACCTGAGATCGTTTGATTTCCACTCCCATAAAAATTGGCAACTCCCAAGGCAACCTGACCATTATTGGGTGTGTTTACAGTAAGATTTCCTTTGAATGTATTACCGCCATAGCTAATTGTATAAAGTCCTGTTCCCAGTTGATTGAGCGTAATGTCACTGTTAAAAATGTTTTGGCCGGAAGCATACATATTTGGATATACAATTCCGGTATTATTAAATGTAGCTGGTGCGTTATAGGTACTCATTAAAGAATATAATTGAGGGGCCGTAAAATTGACAGTTCCATTAAATTGAGTTGCGTATGATTGCAAAATGGGGGCAGTAAAATTGACAGCTCCATTGAATATTGATGATCCGCCAATTTCAAGGAAACCTGCGCCAGTAATTGTAAGATTTTGAGCCGTATTCCCTTGCTGAATAAATTTGGTTAGATAAAGAGTGGAAATAAAACCTTGAGAGCCAATGGTAATTGTATTGCCAGCTGCAAGGTATGCAGATCCACCACCACCAAAATTAAGGCCATAGCTGTTAGTATTGGTATTGTTAACAACGATATTGCCGTTAAAATAATCATCGTTGTTGTATTCTAACACTATGTAGCCATCTCCTGTTTGAGATAAAGTTGCGTTTGCAAATGTGTTTCCTCCGCTGCTAAAGTCAAAATTGGCACCTGTTTGTGTCAAAGCAATCGGCACAGTGAATGTAGAACCGTGAATAAAAATATCTTCACAAACTGCCGTGATGCTTGCATTAAAAACAGTCGTTCCTAAGTCAAGCTGAGAGCCGCTCGCCTGAATGCTTCCGATTGAAATGGTTGAACCACTGAAAGTCGCACTATAAGTAGTTATAAGCGCATTTCCATTCAAGGTAAGCGAAGCATTGGTAATCGAAAACTCAGCAACTGTCGTATTTCCTGAAATCACAGGATTAAATCCCGTATTTACAACAATTGCCGTGTCCTGTGAACCTGGTATGCCATTAGGCAGCCAGTTTGTTCTTGTCCCCCAGTCCCCGCTGGTAATCCCTGTCCAAGTATATCTGTTTGCCGTAGAGCTTCCGGGAACATTCGCCAGTGTAATTGCCCCATAAGTAGTTAAAGGATTGGAAGTAACTGTTCCCGAAGATTGATTTCCTGTAGTCCCAACATCTCCAAATCCCTGCCATTGGTTGGTCGAGCTATTGTATACAGCCACATCCATATTTGAAACTGTTGGAGTAACATTACAACTATTGGGAGTCCAGCCGATTTTCACAGAAACATTATTTGATCCGGCATTCTGACTCAAAGTCCAATATTCACAAGAGCTGAGATTTGAAACAGTTCCGTCAGTGGCATTTCCGTTTGTTTGTGCAGAATTAAAATACTGCGCTGTAAATACACCATAACCTGAACCAGGTGCAGAAATTGACAGAGGTTGATAGGTACTGGTATTGGCATTTCCAAGGGGGAAAGTAAAATTTGTAAAACCTGTTTCTTTTAATGCCCCATCTATGAAACTGGTTTGACTTCCACCTGTTAACGCAGCGGTATAATCAAGGTTTATTGAATTCCCGCTACTGACAATTATTTTCCCGTTCTGCAAATTCAGGAAGGATTTTACTTCAACAGCCATGTTAATCAATAAATTACCACCCGGTTTATTCAATTGAAAATTATCAACTACAAAACTGTTTGATGATCCGGAAATAATCTGATCGCTACTTCCTGAGAAAACTGAAGCTGGGTTACTATTCGGGTAATAAAAATTACCAAATTTAACAATGCCCCCATTGGGCGTATTTACAGTAATATTTCCATTAAATGTATCCGGATAGAATGTGGCATCGATCCAAAGCCCCGTCCCAAGGTGATTGATAGTAAGGTCATGAAAATTATTAGCTCCTTCCCCTATATTATTATAAGGGCCCGTAATAGAAAGGATAGTAGATGAGTTAAAGAAACTTTTATACAGATATAATATGGGGGCGATGCAATTTACAGTTGCATTAAACGTAGCTCCGCTTACTGTTAATTCTGGGGTATTTAAAATGACGTCTCCATTAAAAATTGCTCCGGTGTAAATAATTAACTGACCGGAACCAATAGTTACGATATTTTGCGGAGTATTACCTTGCTGTATAAATTTGGAAAGATAAAGTGTACCGGAAATACCTTGCGAGCCTGCTGTAATTGTCTTTTCCGGTGCCAAATAAGCAGAGCCGTAATCAAGACCTACAATCAAAGTATAACTATTGGAACTGTTGATAATTATATTTCCGTTAAAATAATCATCATAATTGTATTGTAATTCTAATTCTCCTGAATTTTCCGTAAGGGTGAAGTCATTATTAAATATATTTCCACCACTACTCATATCGTCGTATGGCCCTGCTTTGGTCAAATTGACAAATTGATTGAATGTTGAACCATGAAAAAAAACATCCTCACAGACCGCGGTAATACTTGCGTTAAAAATAGAAGTTCCTAAATCAATTTCACTGCCACCTGCCGGAATCTGAATGCTTCCGCTTGTAATTGTGGAGCCACTGAATGTAGCACTATTGGTTATGGTAAGCGTGTCGTTATTTAAAGAAAGTGTTGCTGAAGTAATAGAAAAATCAAATACTGTAACATTTCCTGAAAGTGAAGGGTTATTTGTCCTGCTTCCAATTGTTACGTGGTCGATTGCAGTTGGAGAACCATTCGGAGCCCAGTTGGTAGGATCTGCCCAAGCTGTGCTTGTTACGCCTATCCAGGTATAATTAGTCTGCGAAAAGGAGTTGAAGCCTGCAATCAGGCAACTCATTATAAGAAGACTACTTATTTTATTCTTTAAATGAGTAGAGATTTCCTGCATACATGGAATTTAAAATGTTCAAAAAAGCAGTCCTCAATCCAAAAAATACACCAACACCAATTCTCTTTGGTAGCAAAACATATCAACTCATTTGTACATAAACTTTTTCGTAAGAACAACCGTTACCCCATCGCGTCCTATAACCTGATAACTACCCCAAAGCGGAACGCCCGCAGTATAGGATCCAATGGTTAGTGAAAGCGTATTAAGCCTTTTAGAATAGGCATATCCGGCAGGGAGGCCCGCAGAAATCCCATACAAGAAACTATATCCATTTATCAGGTCAGTTTGCCCGACAGCAGAGCCCAGGAATATGATCACTTTGCTGATATTGGTTGAATCTATTGGGACTTGCACGGTAAACGGGAAGGATTCAGGTAGGATTTTAATGGGTTTTGCTGCAAATACTGCTGTTGACAGAGCAAATGCAATAATCGGGAGTATACTTTTTATCATAAACGTATTGTTTTAAGAAGAACATTCAAGCGTAACCGTAATACCAGCCCTTCTCTTCAACAATCACCGTTCATTCACTGAGCAAGCTAAAATTTATATGTAGAATTTTATTGTTTGAATACCAAATATATTTTCTTTTACGAAACAAGTCAAGAAAAGGTTACAACAAAATAAAATGAATCTTACATCAATGTTCTTGACTAAGTATGTCGAAATTTTAAATCATTCAGCGTTTTACTGTGTAAATCAGACAACATTTATAAAAACCTTACATCAAAATCCGAGAATTGTTAATAATTATTTTACTTTTCTTTTATTAATACTATGTGTTGTTGTGGAAATCAATATCCTTTCATTTTTTTTACATTTTCACTTAAACGATTATTAATTACGATTTCTATTTTAACGGCTCAGTCGCCAGACGAAATCCATTTGAAAAAAGAAAATTGACAATTCCCGCTGTACACTCCTGCGGGCAAAGACTGCTCCTGTCAATATCAGCGGGACTCCCGCAAATCTTATCAGATGGTATGCTGTTTTTTTCATAGCCTTGAAGATTAGTGAATCCGGATACAATTCTCAGGTTACACAATGCAAATGAATAGATAAAAAATCAAATAACCCAAATTTGGGCTAATTATTATTTTCTGATATAGGAAATTTAGTCCTGTGAAATACAATCGGGACAGTAAATACCTTAAACTTCTTGGGAAAAGGATCAAATCAATAAGAGAAGACCAGGAAATATCTCAGGCTCAGTTGGCTTTTGAGTCCGGTGTAAGGATAAATCAGATAGGCAGGATCGAACGTGGTGAAATTAATACCGGAATCAGTACTCTATTGGCCATATCCGAAGCTCTGGATATTCAGATTACTGAATTAGTGAATGTTAAACACAAGAAAAAGTGATTTTTAAAATGGCTTTCTCCTTTTATCAATCGAATAAACATTTTTCTTTCAATCTTTTCCACGATTACACAGAAACCAAACAAATTGCATCTGTGCATGATAAGATTGTAATTGATCTCTGACCTTTTCCCTTTTATAAACCGCTTCAATGATTACAAACGGTATCCCTGAAAACCTTAAAATGTTGAACAGTATAGATTTCATTTATTTGTACTTTAATTGACATCTGAAAAACACAAAATAACCTGTACCCCTTTTGCAATAAATGTATTTCACTGTTTTATGACAACCATTTTTTTAGCTCCAAAAATCCCGTTTGCTCCTTTAAGCACATAAAAATATGCCCCTGGGGCCAATTCATTAGTTGAAACATCTATTTTCTTAAAGGTGTTGTCCACATTAAAACGCTTGATCTCACTGCCTTGTAAGTCATAGAAAATGATTTCACCTCGGTTTACATTTTCGGGTAAAGAAAAAACAATTTGAATTGAACCTTTGGCCGGATTGGGGTAGCCATTTAACTCATAACTACCTTGACCCGCTTTTATTGGAGCAATGCCGGATAAATTATGGCTTGCGCTGCATTCATCACAGGGCAAAGCACCCGGAAGGCCAAATACTTTTGTGGCATTATTTGGGCTGGATGAATTAGCGGCTATTAATTTCCAGCCACTTGTAGAAAAGTTAATACTTGTGCTGTATGCGGAATCTATATTTAAAAGGGCGTTACCGGCATCGTCATAAACCCCGGCATGAGCAACACCTACTGAATCCGACCAGTTTAACAGATATTCAATATTAGACACGGAAGTATTAAATAGGGAATCACTTACATAACTGACACTCATCGAAATTGCTTTAATAGCAGGCGTAGCAATGCTTTTATAAATCGAATAATTAAGATTATAGATATTAATCAGCGCAGAGCCGGGAGTTTCATTTATTATATAAACATATTTGTACCCTGCTCCTGAAAAATGGTTTAAGTATAAAGCGGTTGTATAGCCCTTGCCAGTTGCGCTATAAGTGTTTTCCAGATTAATTTGAGCATGCGCTAAAAGACCTGTTAAAAGTGCGATCAATACAAAGGTGTTTTTCATTTTGTTTTTTTTAGAATTGTTTAACTATCTCTTTTCAGTCATTTAAAAAGTTAACTCACGTTGATATAAATCACGCAACTGGGGGACCAAACACCGTCATTGTCCTGTACCCTTAATGATACCTGGTAGTTTCCAATAGATGGGAAAATGTAACTTATAAAATTATAAGGCGTAGTGACCTGATAATTCGGAGAAATGGAAAACTGATAATTAATTATTCTCCCTCCAAATTTTGGGTCTCCGGAATAGGATTGATCCGCCTGTATTCTGTATTCCAAAGGATCATACACTGACGTTTTCAGGTAGGTTAAAACGGCTACGGGCGGTATATTCTTAAAAACGATAAGGTTAATATTCGCGCTGGCTGAAAGGCCATACCTGTCAATTGCTTTTAAATTTATACTCTGAAAGCCCACTGTCAATGGATTGAAAATATACCCATTGGAAGGAGTACCGGCGGTATTTTGCAAAATGCCACTGCCAATTATACTTACTGATACCTTTACATCCTTCGGTGATTCATCGTCCGATAACAAATAGTCAAAGTAATAATTCCCCTGGCTTAATTTCAGGGAATCGGTAATAGTTACCTGATAAGCATAAAGGGGATTAAAATTATTATCGTCCCTTCTTACCTGAAGCTCGGGAGCCGTGTTAAGATTAGCATTAAAGTCCTGCCTTGTATCACAGCTGTAAAGAAGCATAACAGCAAAAAGTAACCATACGTTTCTCATTTATTTGGCTTTTATCAATTTTATTGTCCCAATGACCTGCCGGTTTTCTAATTTTAAAAAATAGATGCCATCCGGCCACGCTTCGGTATTTATCGTTTGGCTGCTTACTAAAATTTTGCTGTAAATAGTTTGCCCCAAAACGTTCATTATGCTGAGCTTAAAGTTTTCACTTGCACTACCGCTTTCAGTGGTAAGACTCTCTTTAAAAGGATTTGGAAAAATCCTTACCCCGATGGCTGCAAACAGCTCATTTATCCCTGCAAAAGCCCCTACATAGATATAGGCAGGCTTGGTTAAGGTATCTGTGCAACCGTTAACGTCTGTAGTTATCAAAAAAACCGTGTATAAACCCGGAGCATTGTAATAGTGCCAGGGACTTGTATCTGTAGAAACTGAATTGTCGCCAAAATCCCAATAGTAAGTAACCCCGCCAACGGATGTATTTAAAAACTGCGTGGCATCCCCCGGATTAAGGATTGTTTTGGTTGCGTTAAAAACTGATGTCGGCATTGTGGGAATGACAATGAGCTTTTCCAAAGGAGAAATACATCCGTTCACCCCGACGGAGCCCGTAAATATGGTATCGTTTAGCAGAATATTGCTTATCAAAAATGGGTTGCCGGAGTAGATGAAAGTGCTTTTTGAATTATACCAGTCGATACTTGCACTTACAGGATAGGTAACTGTCAGTACAACATTGGAGCCCCTGCAATACCCAACCTTTAAATCCGACTGTGGCATCTGAGAGCTGTCCCTTGCTACATTAAAAATGTATGTGGCTTCAGTTGACACGCAACCTGTGCTTTGTACCTGAAACAGACTTATGGTATCAGTTATATGGATATTCGGTATAGTAAAATTATTGCCGGTGTATACAAGCGCATTTTTTGTATTGTACCATTTTATCACGCTGCCCGTAGCATTGGTAACATTAAATACAGGAGAAGTGCCATAGCAATACAAAGGCTTTAGATTAATCAGAGGCGCTATGGCACTATCCTTTGCTACATTTATGATATATGTGGTATCGGTTGAAGTACATCCCGAAGGTTCAATCTGGTAAAGGCTTAATGTATCGGGAAAGTATAGGTTATGAAGGGTATCATTGCCTCCTGTATGAATCAAAGTGTTTTTTGTGTTTAGCCAGCGAACTATATTCCCCGTCCCATTTACGACATTTATTATGGGTGAAGTCCCATAACAATACTCCGGACTTAAATTAATCAATGGCGCTATCACGCTATCCCTGGCTACATTTAAGATAAACTTTTCCCACGCAGACACACATCCGTATTTTGTCTGCTGAATCACCTCGATACTATCCTTACTCTGTAAATTTGAAATCGTGAACGTATTACCCGCTATGGGCCAATTGATGCCATGCTGCCAGACAACTATACTTCCCGGCAACTGATTTGTTAAACTTAAAGTCGGACTTGTGCCGTAACAGTAAAAAGCAGGTTGTGTCATGGCTGGTATAGCAGCAGTATCAAAAGAGGCCGTTTTAATTTCCCTACGGCTTTCACAGATTATGGGGCCCAGGTTTAAAGAAGGAGCATAAACACTGTCAATTGTCGAAACATAAAATGTTTGATTGCTTTTGAAATTTGGAACCGACAGGGTATCTCCCGTATGTATTATTTTTGTGCTGGTTGAATCATACCATCTGGTAATTCCTGTCACACCACTCATACCGGCGGTGTCCGTTTGGGCAATTAAAGTCAAAGTCTTGCCCTTACATACCACCGTATCCCCTGAAATAATTGGAGACTTGGGCGAAGGAATCGGATATAAATTAAAGCCAAAACGCGTACTGCCGCAATACCCGTTATTTTGATCTACATATAACGCCGTAGTAGAGAGTACATTGGTGCTGGTAGTATAAGAAGTTCCTGTGAAGAAGGCCGGGCCGGTTGCGGAATTATACCAATTGTATGAGTAGCCCGGAATTGGGTTTTGTACATTGACTGTTGCCAGGGCATTTTTACAGCAAAGAAGCAAGTTGAAGGAACCCACATCCGGCACAGATGGAGGAGGCGGATTTTGACAAAGTATCACCGTCCACTGATCCGTAGTTACAGCGGTTGTGTTGATATTATTGGCCGTCTTGTTCCCTGAAGCATTGCTAAAGGAGCTGCCCGACAAAAGCAGCACACTATTGTATAATTCCACATCAGAGAGCAGGTCATCTTTACTTCCTCCGTAGCAATAGTCCACACTTCTGGTCATTGTGGCGGGATCAATGCTTAAAATCCAATAATCCTGCCCGCCTATGCCAGCCGTTGTTTTGTCGAACCCAACTCCGCTGTTTACGTTTGTCCCCAATATGAAATTGGTTCCATCCATTATTACATCCGCCACTGTTACAGAAGCATTAGCACCAAAGGCATAATCTGCTACCGGGATATTCGCCGTAGAGAGTTTGACAATCCAGCAATCCATTTGCCCGGAAAGGGTTCTCGCAGGGGCTGTACGGATGTAAAATGCACCGCCAGAGCATGTGCCGTAATAATTGACTGTATTTGTTGGCAGTGGTACATGCTGCATAAATAGATAAACATAGTTATTATAATAAATCATCTTTGCGGCCTGAGAGTAACCATAATCACTCCCATAGCTTTGCGTCCCTTGATTTACATCAAGCGCAGAAAACAGAACCGTCCTGGCGTAAGAGAAAACATTTGTTGAATTATCACCACACCCTGCCCGGTTATAAGTTTGTTCCAACGTATAAGAAAATATTATATTCCCATTGGGCAGTTCCAAAACTTTACCCGCTGTCCCATTGTAAATGGTGGTATAGGAAATATATTGCCCCGGCACAGCCGTCTGTAATGAGCCCAGGATTGGTATAGCCGTTACATAATTAAACGAAGTATCCAGGCGCATATAGCCTATGAAATTCTGTAGAAAATAATTGGTTCCGTCAGGGCCAGCGTAACTGGAAAAGTTGCCATAAATAATATATTGATTAGTAGAGAGCAGTTTAAAATCTGTTATCTGTTCTATTTGCGTATTACTATAGCTGGAGCCGAAGGATACGTCCGTACATACCTGATTCTGATTTATAATGTTTCCCGAAAAATCAATTTCGACAATCCAAACACTCCTGCTGCTATTTATAAGTGCCCCCGGATATGGATTGGTACAGCTTGCCGTGATGGTCTTATTGCCATCATTGCCACTCCAGGATATGCCTATTAATAAAAAGCTGCTCGATCGGGGTATTACCTTATATAATATGTCATTTTGGGAACCACCATAAGCATTGCTCCACAGCTTATTTCCGTTTTTATCATATTCTATAACTGAATAATCTGACCCGCCGTATTGTACCGATAAATCATATGGTGGAGAAGAGGTAGTATAAGTGTTTGTATTAATATTCCCAAAAACAAATATGTCTCCCAGTGTATCGCGGAAAGTAAAAATGGCCCCATCATTATTGACTCCTCCAAATGTCATATCGTTAATCTTGCTTATGGTTTGGGCCGGTGCAACTATCGTTACAACGGCCACAATTGCAGTACAGATTATTTTTCTCATTTTTTTATTTTATAAAAACAGCCGTAAACCCCCATTCCCGTAATACCTGAACGAACCAAAGTTTGAACCGTTATCCCAGAGCTCTTTAAACTCAATAAGCAAGGCCACTTTCTTTAAAACATAGATTTCTACATTTGCATCCAGCAGTAGGCCATAAGAAAACGTATTTGTTTTATTGTTTAACACTTCATTTGAAGAATTTTCTTCTCCTGCCAATATTCCATACCCCAGGTTGAAAAACAAAGCGTCATGTATTTTATATACCGTATGATTTAGCTCAATCAGCAGGTAATTGGTATTGTAACTTGTTAGGTTTATTTTCCCAAATTCATAGCTGAGAGTGACCCTAACGATCAGCTTTTCACTTTCGTAATAAGCAGACCCAAAACTATATTGCTGTCCATAAAGGTTTTTTCCTGTGCTTACATCAAATGCCCGGAACCCTTCAATATGGCGCAGATTTATTTTTGCTTCATCCACCACCGTATCACTTGCACTTTGAGCGAATGCACCCGTTGAAATCAGAAGTAAAATGTAAAGTACTGTCTTCATAAGCCCTTCCTATTATTGATCTGTAGTATTTTCATCTGACCCCGTTTCCTGCCCCTTTTCTTTCGAGGGCTCATGGCCCACACCATCCTTGTCAATCAATAATCCCTTTTTTGTATGCGGCTCCTTATCGTATATATCAGGGATGCCGTCATTGTCGGAATCAATCAAACAGCCATGAGAATCTACCTTTGCACCTTTTGGCGTGTCAGGGCATCTATCCAGAAAATCCTTTACCCCATCCCCATCTGAATCTGCCTGTTCCAAAGCCTTAAAATCTACGTCCTTATACAGAGGGTCTTCCGCTGACCTTTGAGCTTTTCCAAAATAGAAACTCAATCCCACATTATTAAAAAGTAAAAACGTAGCTTCTTTAGAAGTATTTGTATTGTCCAGCTTTGCACCCATTGGCACAAAAAATGTTGTGCTTAGGGTAGCGAAAAATGTTTTAGCCAGTTGCAAGTGTACAGCGGCAGATAAACTGGCAAGAAGGCTATGGAAATTCCCTTCATTGGTTTGAAATGCGTAATCCCTGCTTACTTTCATGGCTGAGAAAAGGTTGTTGTAGCTCTGTGGTTGGTTTCTGATCGTGCCATCACTCCAGTAATAATACGGCTGACCTTGATTATCTAAAAGATCTCTTGAAAGATTATAAAACAAAAGATCCAGACCTGCCCCAATTTCAACGCTGATACGCTTTTTGTAAAAGGGATTTATTGCAAATGAAAGCCCTGGTGAACTGCCTTTAGCTTTAAAATTCCCTGGCGACACGGAATTATTATCATTTTGTCCAAAATTTAGATAGCAGTAATGAGCCGTTAGACTAAAGGCTTTATACTGACTGTATAATCCCGCCTGATAAGAAGGGATATTGTTTGAAGTAAACGGGACTGACCGCTGATTTAAAGCTCCGTAATAGGTTGCGATGCCACATTCCCCTTCTGCCCATAGGTGTAATTCACTCCCTATAAATAAATCTACTGGCCCTTGTGAAAAAACAGACAGGGTTATACACATGAAAAGACAGCTTGCTTTTATTTTCATTTTAATAGGGTAATAAATCCGGTAGTGTTTTCTGACCTTTCTGCCACCGTTGTTTGCAATAGATAATAGTAAGTTCCCTCCGGGCATATCTGTCCTGATGGGGTGTGACCATCCCACGCACTGCTGCCCATAGCTCCTTTGTAAACAAGTAATCCCCAACGATCAAAAATTTCAAGGGTGTACTCTGTGATACATATTCCCTCAATCAGAAAGACATCATTTACCCCGTCACCATTGGGAGTAAAAACATTTGGGACCTTCAGGGCACATTTTATATCCAGCGTTTTATCGGTTGAATCCTTACAACCATTTGCATCTGTTACAATCTGAGAAATAATGTAGTTTCCTGCATTATCATACGCTGTTTTTGGGTTTTCAGCCGTGGAAGTTTTGCCATTTCCAAAATCCCAGGCCCAGAGGATCGCTCCTTTACTACTGTCAATTATTGTTATAGGTGAATTTTCAAAAAGGTTGGCGTATGAAAGAGAAAAGCCTGCTTTGGGGCCAGGTGAAACCGTGATAGCTTTACTAAAATTATTGGAAGCGCAGCCCGTAGCAGTATCAGTGATAGTTAAAAAAATCTTTTTAGTACCTGAACCTGTAAACTCAACATTTACTTTTGCTTTTGTTGAATCGCCCTGAAAACTGCCACCACTGGACGACCACAAATAAACGTAACTGCCAAGATTATCTGTTAGGGCTGAGAAATTACCCGCAGCCTGCTTACAAAGCAGGCTTGGCCCTTCAAGAGAATCAACAACCGGAATGAAATTTATAAGCGCATAAGGCTTACTGCTAAAATTATTCCACCCTGTACGCTTAACAGCCTGATAGCTATTGATGTTTGAAAAAATTCCATTTTTAATATTGTTCCACTTATTCCCCGTTACGTTCCAATTTCCAATCTCGCTCCAATTACCATCTGATGCCTTTAAATACCCGGTTGTAATATCTGCTCCCGAGTTTCCTCCTGTTCTGTTTATGGTATGATAAAACGCTGTATTGACCTTGCATACATCTGAATCTTTATTGGCGGTATAATATTTATCCAGGTCGGCCTTTTTATTTTGAAACGAACAGACGAAATAATTTTGGGAAGCCGTTGATGGGGAAATTGTAATGGGCCTGAACCGGGCAGTCCCTAAAATCGAACCAAATGGATAATAATAGCTGCTTATGCTATTTGTTTTCCTGAGCAATGCCCCTGTATCCAAAGTCGATACAAACCCCTCCGATGCAAAGGCTATACTTGAAAAAATCGCAGCAGGGTTTGGGTTTTCGATAAACAGCGTGTCCTGATTTATTGCCAGTTCTAAACTATTTAAAGACAAATTATTATAAACAGAAGCGTTTACCTGCATGATCTTTCTCCCACTGCCTTCAATTGCAAGATTATAAAAACTGCTTGCGCTATCTCCTTTTATATATTCTATACCTCCCTTTAAATGAACAAAGCTTGTATCTCTGATAAAATGAGCTGAGTTTACCCAATCACCATAAACATCGTATTCTCCACTTCCCTTTTGTATGCTGGCCGATTGATTATAAAGGGACGAATCAATGACAATTTTCCCGTTATGATCGCTCATGGCGGAGCTGTCATTCATAAACGACCCTTCTACCCTCATTTCTACTCCAGGGTCACAGTGGAATATCTGCCCTTTATTATACCAAAGCTGCGCCCTGGCATCAATGCAGATTATTATCAGTGCAAGTATGATCTTATTCTTCACTTTTCTTTTTGATCTAACAACTTATTTACGAGCCCTGTGAGGGCCGTCACTTGTTTTTCCAAATCGTCTATCTTTTTCGTCTTTTCATTTATTGCTAAAACGCAGGCACTTAAAACCCCCATCAAATCAGAATCAGTTATCCTGTTGTCAAATTCCCCAAATCCAAAACTTGCGTTGAAATCCTGAGCCATGACTCCTATATGCTTAGGTTGCTCCTTATAATGGTTGTATTTACCTTCCGCATCCGGCCTTTGTGCTATATATGACCACTGAGCTACGGGTAGGGAACAGAACTTTGTTAAGATGTCCTGATAATTCAACTCAATTATATTTTCCTTCATATTCCTGTCAGAGATAGAAGTCCAGGAGCCTCCGCCGGGAGCTACTTCCACACCTGCGGTAAATGTATTATTGGAAAAAAATCTGTATCCAAGAGGAAAAATGCCATAAAAAGTAAGGTTCGCCGGAACTGTAAAAGATACATTGTTGGGATTCAAAACTGCCGAGCCAAAGACTGAGTTTACAGCGCATCCACCCCCTAAAATCACGTTATTACCTGTCGTCGCCCCCGTAAGCGTGTTTCCATTACCCATCAGGCAATTATTACCAGCCCCTCCGGTTAAAGTATTACCTGTGCCAAGCACAATTGAATTTGGCGAGCTTATGATATTAGTCATACCGGCTATAAGATTGCCGGAGGTAGTCACACTTATATGGCTACCTAAAACAAAATTGTCAATCCCGCTGATCGCCGAAACATTACTTGGGTCAGTAACTAATACAACATTGTCAGACCCCGCTATGGTAGCGTTTCCAAAAAGCAGATTGCCCGTTCCACTCGTTATAGGGGTAACTGCGCCAACAGGCGTAAGCAGACTGATATTGTAAGCTCCATCATCTATTGTAAAGCAAGTAGTGCCGTTTGTGACAGTACTCATAATATTTTGACCGGACGAATAAAACCCCGTCGCATTATTATTAAATCCTATTGCAGGATTTGCAGCGGTTCCGGCAATAACATTCATGTTACCTGTTGTATTGACAGTAACAAGGGAACCGGCGCATACGCTAAGTAACTCAGTTGGCGTGGTTGTGCCGATACCTACTTTTCCACTCATAAAAGTAAACCCGGCACTTGCTCCTTGAACGGACGTAAAATCCAAATTATTGGTTGCGGTATTACGCCCAATTTTAAAATAGGAAGTGCTGCTGCTATTGTCCCCAATCCGCATATTATCGCTCGATACACCACTTCGTACATCTAAAGATGTGCCAGGAGTAGCCGTTCCAATCCCCACATTACCGCTTACGATCAAGCTTGTTCCTGCCGGGGCTGCATTTGTTCCGGCATAAGTTCCAATGGCCATAGCCCCGTTTACATCTAATAAATTCAAAGGTGTTGGCGTTGCTATCCCGATATTTCCATGAGGAAACAACACTTTATTTATTGTTATGCCGTTTCTGTTCATTTGCAGCCAGTTTGTAGCGGCTGTTTGTGCATCGTTGCCTACGGTGAAAAAGAGATCACCCGTAAGGTCAGCGTATGTAATAAAGTTTTTATTATTTAACCCGGCTCCATCTACTATCATAGTTTGCATCGGATAACCAGTTGCGCTTTCAATCAGGAACCTGGTAAAAATACTTGTGGAAGAGTACAGGTGTAAATTGGCTGTTGGGTTATTTGTTCCAATACCTACATTGCCCCCAACCTGCAAACGCATTCCCTCTATGCTGTTACTTCTAAAAGCTAAATCCTTACTGTCGGTAGTACCTACAAAATTTATAGCCGGGTTGGTTCCGGTATTTCCTAAAAGCCCCCATGAAAGATTGTTCAGGTAGGTATTGTTTATGATGCTTGAAACATTCTGCCATGTACCTGTACCGTTTACATCTGATTGGAGTACTGCTCCGGCAGCGGCTCCCGTCCGTAATGTGATCTGCCCTTGCACATCAACCGCCGTAATAGGCGCAGCTATGCCAAAGCCAACCTGTCCCGTTTTCAGAACCCGCACCCTTTCCGTATTGTTTGTGCGGAGCACTACATCCTGATTGTCCGAAGTACCAACAAAATTTATCGCCGGATTGGTTCCGGTATTGCCCAATAGCCCCCATGAAAGGTTATTGAGAAATGTATTATTAATGATGTTTGAAACATTCTGCCAGGTTCCAGTACCGTTTACGTCTGATTGAAGCACCGCCCCGGCAGTCGCACCAGACCTTAAAGTAATTTGACCCTGCACATCTACCGCCGTAATGGGGACAGTTACCCCAACCCCAACCTGACCACTATTTAAAACCCGCAGCCTTTCTATACTGTCCGTTCTTATTACCAAATCCTGATTATCAATAGTGCCCAGGAAATTGACTGAAGGCGTAGTTCCTTTATTTCCCAAAAGCTCCCATGAAAGGCCGTTCAAATAAGTATTGTTGACAATGTTAGAAACGCTTTGCCAGCTTCCGGTTCCATTTATGTCTGATTGTAATACTGCTCCCACAGCAGCCCCGGTTCTTAAAGTGATCTGCCCCTGAACATCAACCGCCGTAATGGGCGCACTTGTGCCAAACCCCGCCTCTCCGCTTTTTAAAATGCGTAGTCTTTCTACGTTGTTTGTACGCAAGACCAAATCCTGATTGTCAATGGAGCCTAAAAAATTACTCGTAGGACTGGTTCCTGAATTTCCCCTTAGAAGCCATGCGCTTGTGTCAATGGCACTGGTTATTACGCTTTGTATTGTCTGGCCTCCCACATAAAGGGAATCCGCTAAAATCAGTTTACTTGTCAGGTACTTATTTATTATGGTATCGAAATTTGCGCTGGTTCCTGAGTAATATTTTGAAATGATAGTATCTCCTTTAATGACATTACCACTGAAATACTGATTTATGATAGTGTCTGCCTTTATATGCTGGCTTACCAGATAGGTGTTAAAAATGGTGTCGAGTTTTGAAAAATGCGCATTCAGAATATTGAAAATGGCGGTATCACCATAGATGATATTTGTCCTGATGTATTTAGAAATGATGGTGTCAAAATTTGCTGCCTGCCCCTTGATGTAGTTGGTTATTATCGTGTCTGCTTTCAGATATTTAGTGTTTATAAATAGATTTACAAGGGAATCGGTAGAACATAGCCTGACCCAATGATTTGTTTTCTTGTACCAGTAACATTCATCCTGAGTGTTAAATACGATCAGGCCGTGAGCAGGGGTAACGATAGCCGTAGTATGGCTTGAATCCAGCCTTGTCATTAAAAAGCCCTGAGTGGTGCTTTCTAAATCCAGCACAGCGGAGTTGTCCGGAGTGAGTGTTCCAATTGAAACACTTTTGTTCTGAGCCTGCGCCCTCTCCAATATGAAAAGGGAAACAAGCAGCAGTGGAAAGAGGATGGTTCTCATTATAAGTTAAAATTTATCATTTGTTGAACCCCTAAATCCCGTTTGACCTCTATTAGCTTTTCCTGTTGCTGCTCGTCCATTTGACTTGCCTGTTTTAACAGTGCCGAGGATTTTTCTTCATATTCCAATGCCTGCATCTGGTATTGATTTGCCATATCCATCATTTTCATCCGATCTGCCGGAGAGAGCTTTATATTCTTGTCGCTTGTCCCATCCATGTTAATGGCAAGATGTAATTCTTCACTGAGCTGCATGAGCTGATCTGAAATGGCTTTATACTTTAATCCCAATTCAAGTTTCATACGGGTGTCATAGCTGTTCATAGCCGATTGTGCATTAGCTGCCAACATAACTCCGCTACTCAGTTGATCCATTTGGGCGCTCACCGCCGTAGACCCTGCATCATAAGCCGCATCCGAACGGGCATCCAATTGAGCCAACAACCCGGAAAAGGTGCTGTTATATATATCCTGATTGTTGCAATTAAGAAAGCCTGCCTTAATCCTATTTATAATGTCCAGAAATTGTATGGACACAGGGAAGTAATTGGTTTCTTTCAAGCAAAATACCTGATCCAGAATAAGGTTAATGTCGTTTAGCTTCAAATCTTTTATGCCGCCGATGTTTTTCAATCTGTCTTCCGAGGCCTGGATAAAATCTTTCATCTGTACAAACTGCTGAAAGGATTGTTTACCCAACTGGTAATCCTGTTGTAACTGTTTAAACTGCAAAATGGCAGTACTTATCATTTGACTGTTTTGCCCTATTATCACTGAATTCTGCCCCATAAGGCCAGGATCAGTGGTGGCTAACTGAGCAGTTATGGCACATACTTTTAATAGAATAAGTAGCGTAAATAAAATCTTTGCTTTTTTCATTTCAATTTGCTTTTATTGGTACAATAAATAACTGATACCCGTCTTCCAGACTCAGGGATGCTTTCCTTTTCATCAAATCTTTTCCTTCCCGGACAACTGTTTGAGAAACTGAAGTAATCACTCCGCTATTGTCGCCGGGAATTGGAGGGGCATTAATGTCGTTCTTTACTTTATCTACTGTTTCGTCTATTGGAGCCTGGTAATAGATTCCTTCCACCCTGTCATTATCCTGAACTCCTAACGAAAGTGAAAATTCACCGGATGGTGTTTTTACCCGGTTTATTTTTATGTGTACCCTATTACCCTGAAACCCAGCCTGCCCATAAAGGATCGAATTTTTAGGTATGCTGATTGAGGCGAACTCAAAGCTTTCCGTAGCTCTAATCATAACAACCATCCCATTCTCAATTTTCTGATCACCGTAAACCTCCGCCTTGTAAAGAAAAGATGTTGTGCCCGGCTTTTTTTTCTCCGTAGGTGAATTGTTTTCCATCGAAATTGTGCCAAATGGGTTTTTCTGAAGGGCTGAGTTATTATCAATGGCAGCTTCCTTCGGTGCTTCAACGGCTGGAGGTTCTCCTTTCTTTGGATTGAAATAATCCGAGTGGAAATTTAATCGTGTGCTTTCTGTTTCCTTCTGCACCTGCTCCGTATAACTTGCTTTTTGGCTGCTTACATTTTGTCTGCTTTGTAACTGCCCCGCCTTTGATGTCATGCTCGCAGAAGCGCCACTAAAACTCATACCTGCCTTATTTGAAGCCTTTATCGTGTCAGCTTTCCGTGTTAGTTCATTGAAATTCGGTACGACATATTTATTGTCGTCAAATCCCATCTTTTTACGTTCGCTCTCTCTTTCA
>Ga0207067_10131_pt1 | contig 20147 bp, 13 predicted proteins | sample Alteio_BWMinCont_25_FD_153484 | JGI IMG/M metagenome (GOLD analysis project Ga0207067, IMG submission 153484) | Enriched cells from forest soil in Barre Woods Harvard Forest LTER site, Petersham, Massachusetts, United States -... | ecosystem: Environmental > Terrestrial > Soil > Temperate forest >...
GGGTGCACGCTGGATGATTGATCACCGCACTGGCAACTGGAATGCCAATGAAGATGAAATGGCGGCTGTCAGGAAAATTGATGATGCTATAAATGAAATCAAGAGGGCTGCAATAGATGATGGCAAAGATCTGTACTATCATCCTCAGATGGACGAACACAATGACCGGGGTGGCCGTTTACATGATGCAATGGATTTGCTCAGAAGAGCACGTGGAGATATAGAACGGGAAGAAGATAATGGCTATGCACAGGGACTTCGCAACAGAGCCTTCATGCATATTGATGAGGCTATACGTCTGACTGAAAGAGCCATTCGTGCAAGGCTTTTCAGGATTTGTGTTCTTTTTTCATCAGTTTCCAGTAATCTCCTGAATAATCAACCAGGATTTCAGAGTTAGGATTGATTTTTTTTTGTTGCAATAATATAAGGAACTCCTTTTATGTTTTTATACTCCGAATTATTACTCAGCCCTTTCTTAATACTGAAACCTCCCGCATCGTTCGCATACCTGGCCAATGCATCCGGTGTAAGCTGGGCATCAATACAGTTTTTTGAAGAAACAAAATACAGGTAACGCGCATTGTTGATATCTTTGTCATAGCGCTTCAGACACTGGGCCCAGGTCATCTTTTCTCCTTTATATTCCACCACCAGATCTCCTTTACGTATAGCAGATGTCGTAAACAGACCCTTACCGGCGTTTGGTATTCTCGATTTTCTAATGACCAGCATATATTTCTAATATTTAATGTTGAATGGAGTGCAAATGTATCAAATAAACGCGTGGAGTTTCACTAAATGCGCATGGAGGATCACGATTTGTATTAACCGGAAGACGTATCTTTGCACAATGATCCTCACCGACACCCATACCCATCTGTATGCAAAGGAATTCGACCCGGACAGAAATGCCGTCATACAGCGTTCGATAGACGCCGGTGTGAGCCGTTTATTTCTACCCAATATTGACAGCCATTCTGTAAGCGGAATGCTGGAACTAATTAAACATTATCCGCAGAACTGTTTCCCTATGGCTGGCATACATCCTTGTTCTGTCCATCTGAATTATGAGGAACAATTAAAAGAAGTGGAAACCGGACTGAGCAAGAAAGAAATGAAATTTTGTGCTATGGGTGAAATCGGGTTGGATTTTTACCGGGATATAACCTTTGCCTCTCAACAAAAGGTTGCTTTTTGCAAACAACTCGAACTTGCCCTGAAACACCATTTACCAGTTGTTCTGCATGTGCGGAAAGCATTTAAGGAGACCCTTGAAATAGTTAAGGAATATAACTGTCCTGAATTGAAGGGTATTTTTCATTGCTTTTCAGGCAGCCCGGAGGAAGCAAATCAAGTATTGTCCTTAACAGGATTTTATCTCGGAATTGGGGGTGTTATCACATTTAAAAACAGCGGACTTCAGGAATTAGTACCGCAAATCCCATTGGAGCATATTGTTCTTGAAACAGATGCGCCTTATCTGGCGCCTGCTCCGTTTCGCGGGAAGAGAAACGAGAGCGTTTATATTACCCTCATAGCCCAAAAACTTGCGGAGTTAAAAAATTGTACAGTTGAAGAGGTAGCGGAGCAGACAACTAAAAATTCTATTGCTATTTTTGGAGTATGAACAATAAAAGGCCATCCATATTATTAATATATACCGGTGGCACGATCGGGATGGAGGAGGATGTTCAGTCCAAAAGCCTAAGGCCCGTCGACTTCAACCACCTTACAGATCGTATTCCTGAGTTAAAAACGTTTAACCTGAATCTTTCGGTAATTGCATTTGACAAGCCAATGGATTCATCCAATATGAATCCCGACGTCTGGGTAAAGCTGGCCAGACTCATTGAAAGGAACTATTCAAAACAAGATGGATTTGTTATACTTCATGGCTCAGATACAATGGCATTCACGGCATCGGCTCTCAGTTTTATGCTTGAAAATCTGGATAAGCCTGTTATTTTGACAGGATCCCAGCTGCCAATGGGAATAATACGTACAGATGGTAAAGAGAATCTGATTACAGCAATTGAAATTGCATCCAGACAAGAAAAGGGCAGGGCAGTTATACCCGAAGTTTGTATCTATTTTGAATATCAGCTTTACAGGGGTAACCGTACACATAAATTTAATTCAGAACATTTCCAGGCCTTTCAAAGTGCTAATTATCCGGTTTTGGCGGAAGCCGGAGTGCATATAAAGTTCAACACAGATGCTATTCAGGCCGGAAAACCGAAAAAATTAAAAGTGCATACCCGGCTGGACCCGAATATTGCTGTTCTGAAAATCTTTCCGGGCATTCAGAAAAATGCAGTTGCCGCAATACTGAATACAAAAGGCCTGAAAGCTATTATTCTGGAGACATTCGGTTCGGGTAATGCACCAACAGAAAAGGGATTTATTGACCTGTTGACAAAGGCCATAGACAATGGCCTGATCATATACAATGTTACACAGTGTAATGCGGGGTCTGTTGATCAGGGTAAATATGAAACCAGCAGCCAGTTAAAAAAGATTGGAGTTGTAGGAGGTGCGGATATTACCTATGAAGCAGCCATTGCCAAACTAATGTTCGTGCTTGGGCAGAAACTTAAGAAGAAGGAAATAAGAAAAGCTTTGAGCAATTCCCTGCGTGGAGAGCTTTCTGAATCACATGGTGCCGCTGCTGAAATTCTCTGAATTCATGCAACTTTGGTAGAATTCAAGCTCCGGATTTTTTCTTTTCTATCCTTCCTGATTTTTTATTGAATCCGTAGGGACAATGCTTACAGCCATTCTGGCAACAATAGCCACGCTTCAGCAAAAACTGTTCAGTAAAAACCAGGTACCCGTCTTCATTGTAATAAAAATCTCCAGGTTCAATATCAGGTCTGTTGTCGAGCCCGTTCATACTTTAAAATTAGTTATTTTTGGCTGACAGGATGGGAATAAAAGAACAAGCTCCGCTCATTCAACTGAATGACTCCATACTTTCGGAGTTGAATGTTCAGCTTTTTATCTGTCAGTTATACCTTACGCACCCAACAATCAATGGCAACAAGTGGTTCAAGCTGAAATACAATCTGCAGGAAGCAGCAAGGCTGGGACATCATACTATTTTAACATTTGGAGGGGCCTTTTCCAACCACATTTATGCCACAGCTGCAGCCTGCAAAGAATTCGGATTCAACTCCATCGGAATTATCAGGGGAGAGCGGACTCCGGAACTGAATTCAACACTGAAATTTGCAGAAAGTTCGGGTATGCATTTGCATTTCACGGACAGGGCAAACTACAAAACAAAGCATACTGAATCATTTCTGGTCAGGTTGAAACAACAATTCGGGGAATTTTACCTGATTCCCGAAGGAGGAGCTAATGTATTGGGGGTTAAAGGCTGCAGGGAGATTTTGAGGAATGTAATTCAGGGAGGACAAGACCCGGAATCTTCTGATAATGTAAGCTGCCCTTTAGATTTCGATTATGTCTGCTGCCCTTGCGGAACAGGAACAACGCTGGCCGGAATAAGTCTGGCGCTAAAATCCCATCAAAAAGCAATGGGCTTTTCCGTTTTAAAGGGAGGGGAATTTTTAAAGGAGGACACGGACCAATTCAGGAAAGCGTATAGTCACCTTTTCGCCCCGGTCAATTCCTCCCCGGATAATGTGTCCCCTGCTAGTATACGGGATTTTCACATCAACGCTGATTATCATTTCGGAGGATATGCAAAAACAAACACAATCCTGATGAAGTTTATTGAAACCTTTGAAAATCAGCATTTTATTCCGCTCGATCCCATTTATACAGCTAAAATGATGTTTGGTATTTATGACCTTATTGGCAAAGGTTTTTTTTCTTCAGGGTCAAAAATTATTGCAATACATACCGGGGGGCTAACATCTTACTGTTAAAAACTCGTTTTGCAGATGTGAATCTGGAATGACCACCGGCTCTACCTTTGTATCTTCTGAATCTGGACTTTTTATATGAAGGCTGTTAGATTGCTGATTCTTGTCGTTGCCCTTTTTTTGGGACTTCATTCCGCATTGGCCCAAACCAAAGTAAAGAAAACGGTTAGGGAATATATTGATGAATACAAGGAGGACGCCATACGTGAAATGCAGGAAGACGGCATTCCGGCAAGTATAACTCTTGCCCAGGGGATTCAGGAGTCAAATGCCGGGAACAGCCCTTTGGCCATTCATGCGAACAATCATTTTGGGATAAAATGTACCAAGGAATGGGATGGACCCTCTTATATACAGGACGACGATAAAAAGGATGAATGTTTCAGGAAATATGAAACAGTTTTTGATTCTTATGCTGATCATTCACGGTTTTTAAAATCAAGGCCACGTTATGCTTTTTTATTTCAATTGGACAAATTGGATTACAAAGGCTGGTCAAACGGGCTGAAAGCATCCGGCTATGCGACAGATCCGCTTTATGCAAGACGCCTGATAAAAATCATTGAAGACAACGAATTGTTTTATTTGGATACTATCCGTCCCATATCTCCCGAACTTGTAGCCTCTGTTGAAAAATACCTGAATACCGGTAATCCCAGGGTCAGGATAAGCAGCTATACCGGCCAAAAAGAAACCTACGAACTTCCCTATTCCAAACGTCAGATTGAGCTGATCAATGACCGCAGGTGCATTTATACCCGCATGGGAGAGACAGTAGATGAGATAAGCACAGAATATAGCATAGATCCAAGGCTGATTTGCAGGTACAATGAAATTGCAAAGGAAACCAAATCCCGTTTTAAGCCAGGCCAAATTATTTTCCTTCAGCCTAAAAAAAATAAAGCCGCAGAAGCCTTTCACACAGTTGTCAACGGAGAGACCATGTACAGCATCTCACAGAAATACGGGATCAAACTGAAAAAGTTGTATCGCAAGAACCGTATGGAGCCTGGCACAGAACCTCTGCCGGGAACACAATTGTCACTTAGGAAAAATCAGTGAGTCATTCAGCAGCTTAAATAAGTTTGCTCTTTGCTTTATCACATTTTCAAATTCCTCCTTTTTACGAAATTTTAACCTGACCAATCTTCTGCGGCCAGTCGCTTCCTGCAGAAACCGATAAAATCCTAATGCATAGAAACCACTGAGCGGAACTGCCATCGCATACACCACAAGCAGCAGACCTTTGTGGAAAGCCAATGCCACTATCAGCAATTGCAGAAAGAAATAAACCAACCAGCTCATCCATCCCACGGTCATGTTAATGGATGCATGAAATTCAACCTCCTTTGCCAGTTTATCCGCTACGCTTTTTCCAAGCTTATATGGAAGGTAATTCATAACTAGTCCTGTCAGGAAAAGCGGGATTCCGGCCAGGATAAGTATCCAGTCAACAGCAATTCTGACGGGACTCAGGGTTTGGATTTCAGCCTTGCTTAGGAGTTGGCCACTCAAATCCAATTCATTTAATTTGTTTTTAAAATCATGAAAATTCAGCTTCAGGGTTTCCAGCAACCGGGGGGCCGAATTGTTTAACTGATTTACCGCGTCGGCCAACTTCCGGCTAAGCTCAAAATCCTGTTCCAGATTTTCGGGATCCAGCTTCAGTTCTTTCTGCAGTTCCGGTTTATAGAATGTATACAGGTCTTCAACCAACGAATCATTTTCTCTATGCTCGATATTTATCACCAGGCCCTTCATTGCCTTTTCAATGGCCGAAGTCAGTTCATTGGTGGCTCTTGCTTTGTCCTTCTTATAAAGCGCACAGTAGTCTGCAACAGCCAATGGCTCTCCAAAATTTATGAATAAGGTACTTCTGAATTTTTTTGGTTCAGAATAATTTAAACCGACAGGGAGAATAACCAATCCCGCTTTAAAACCGGCTTTTTCTTCTACCCCAAAAGCAATCCTCGCTGCTCCCTTTCTCAGTTTACGTATTCTGCGTTCCTGCACACAGATGGCTTCCGGATAGATCACCAAAGGATTACCCTTCGAAAGGACTGATTGGCTGGCAGCAAAAGTATATTCGTTTTTTTTTAAATGCTCTGCGCCTTCTGAGAGCCTGTATATGGGTATGAGCTTCCATTGAGTAAGTAGCCAGCGGGAAAATGGTTTATTAAACGCATCTCCCCGTGCAAGTGAAAATATCTGTCTGTGAGAATGAAGTTGCAGTGCGACAGGATCCATGAAAGCATTCACATGGTTGCTGCAAATAAAGACAGGGCCACTGGCAGGGAAATTTTTAAAATTTTTGATCTGAATTTTATTGTAAAAAACGCGGACAGAAGGCCATACAATTGCCTTGCAAAGTTCATAGAGTAGTGAAAAATTTTTCATCGCTGAAATAAAAGCCGTTTCCCTTTTTTACTTTCATCAAAAGTGCCATTCGCATAAGCAAGGTGGCCGGAAACAAAGGTATGTGTGATTTTTGAATTAAAATTTTGCCCTTCAAATGGTGACCAATCACATTTATACAGGATATTGGATTTGTCAACAGTCCAGGGCAAATGCAGATCAGCCAAAACCAGATCGGCAAAATACCCTTCACGGATATAACCCCGTTTTTCAATCCGGAAGCAATCTGCCACCGCATGGCTCATTTTTTCGACTACTTTCTCAATTCTGATTTTGCCGGATGCGCTCAGTTCAAGCATTGCTGCCAGGGCATGCTGCACCAGTGGGCCTCCTGAGGGAGCGTGAAAGTATGTGCCTGACTTTTCCTGCAGTGTATGGGGGGCGTGGTCCGTTGCGATAACATCAATTTTATCTTCAATAACTCCTTGTAAAATAGCATCTCTGTCCTGCCTGGTTTTAATTGCCGGGTTCCATTTAATAAAATTCCCCTTGGTCTTATAGTCTTCGTCTGTAAACCATAAGTGATGGATACATGCCTCGGCAGTAATTCTCTTTTCTTTCAAAGGAATAGCGGGATTAAAGAGGCCCAATTCCTTTTCTGTTGAAATATGGAGTACATGCAGACGTGCATTGTATCTGGTGGCAAGTTCAACAGCGAGAGAAGAAGATTTATAGCAGGCTTCGGCACTTCGTATTAATGGATGGCAGAAAACAGGAATATTCTCACTGTATTTTTGTCTGTACAATTCTTTATTGACGCGGATTATTCCTTCATCTTCACAATGCACTGCAATCAGTAATTGACTTTTTGAAAATATGTTTATCAGCGTTTCCCGGTTATCAACCAACATGTTTCCTGTAGAAGAGCCCATGAAGATCTTGACTCCGCAAATGGTTCGGGGATCCGTCTTCAACACCTCTGCGATATTGTCATTGGAAGCACCTAAATAAAAGGAAAAATTAGCCAGGGATTTTTTTTCAGCAAGGCTGTATTTCTCTTCAAGCAATTCCTGCGTAAGGGCGTTGGGAACTGTATTCGGCATTTCCATATATGAAGTAATACCGCCGGCAACCGCGGCTTTGGATTCGGTGTAAATATCGCCCTTGTGTGTAAGTCCCGGTTCACGAAAATGAACCTGGTCATCAATACATCCCGGCATCAGGTATCTGCCTGCCGCATCAATTACCTGATCAGCCTCTTCGGACATCAGCTGTTCGGAAATTTTTTTTATAAACTCACCTTCAATCAGGATATGACCGGTGAAAACCCTGTTTTCATTAACAATCTGAGCATTTTTAATGATTGTTCTGAACATTAAACCTCCCAGGAACTAAGTATTTACCTTTTTGAAGCGCATGGAAATTACCCCCACGAATGCTTCTTTAAAAATACCGGAACTCATTTTTGACTGCCCTTCCTTGCGGTCGGTAAAAGTGATAGGTACTTCGGTGACCTGAAAGCCAAGCCGGCGGGCCGTGTATTTCATTTCTATCTGAAAGGCATAGCCTACAAACTTCATCTTATCCAAAGCGATTGTCATCAAAACTTTTTTACGGTAACACTTGAACCCGGCTGTTGGATCATGAATACCTATCCAGAGAACACTGCGCACATATAAGGAAGCAAAATAGGACATCAGCTTCCTGTCCAGCGGCCAGTTATCTATTTTTCCTCCATCCACATAACGGGAACCTATTGCCACATCTGCCCCATTGACACATGCTTCACGCAAGCGAACAAGATCATCAGGACTATGTGAAAAATCAGCATCCATTTCAAAAACGTATTCATAACTGCGCTGCAATGCCCATTTAAAACCATGAATGTAGGCGGTTCCTAAACCCATTTTACCCTTACGTTCTTCTATAAAGAGTTGTGCCGGGAATTCTTTCATCAACCCTTTCACAATAACTGCTGTTCCATCGGGTGAACCATCATCCACGATCAGTATATCGAAGGGCACGTGTAAAGAAAATACTTTACGTATCATCTTTTCAATGTTCTCCTTTTCGTTGAAGGTTGGAATTATGACAAGGCTATCAGACACAGTATAAATATACAATAAAAACTATGCTGAAATAGTGAATTTTAAGAAACTCTGTCTCCCTTGATTGTTTCTACAATGGTGGGATCAAGCAAAGTGGAGATATCACCGAAGTTTGAAAAATCTCCTTCAGCGATCTTACGCAGAATTCTTCGCATGATTTTGCCACTGCGGGTTTTAGGCAAGCCTGGAACAATCTGTATCTTATCAGGCCTGGCAATCGGACCAATCGCTTTATTTACAATTGCGGCGATTTCTTTTCTAAGTAAATCCAAATCGTGTTGCTGGTTGGAGGAAATAACATAGGCGTATAAGCCCTGTCCTTTTATGTCATGCGGATATCCGACAACAGCACTTTCTACAATATCAGGATGCTGGTTAATTGCATTCTCCACCTCGGCAGTTCCGATGCGATGACCAGAAACATTGATCACATCGTCCACCCTTCCGGTAATTCTGTAATAGCCATCTTCATCCCGTTTACAGCCGTCACCGGTAAAATACAGATTTTTATAGGTTGCGAAATAATTTTGTCTGCAGCGTTCATGGTCACCATAAGTAGTTCGTATCATGCCAGGCCAGGGGAAACGGATGCAGAGATTTCCTTCCACTCCGTTACCTGAAATTTCCTTCCCTTCGTTATCCACCAGAATAGGCTGTATCCCGGGTAAAGGCAAAGTAGCATAACCGGGTTTTGTCTTCGTAATTCCGGCCAGAGGTGAAATCATTATTCCTGCTGTTTCCGTTTGCCACCAGGTATCTACTATCGGGCATTTCCCTTTTCCTATATTCTGATCATACCAGTTCCATGCCTCCACATTAATCGGTTCGCCCACTGTACCCAATACCCGCAAGGAGTTTAATTTATAGGGTTTCACAAAATCCAGTCCGGAGGCTTGCAAAGCACGCAGGGCGGTAGGTGCCGTATAAAAAATGTTCACCTTGTACTTATCAATAATCTTCCAGAAGCGACCTGCATCGGGCCAGGTTGGCACACCTTCAAACATCAGAGTAGTGGCTCCTGCCAGCAGGGGTCCATAAACGATATACGAATGACCTGTAATCCAGCCAATGTCAGCGGTACAAAAAAAGACATCTCCCGGATTGTACTGAAATACATTCTCAAAGGTATATTTCGTGTAAACCATATAACCACCACAGGTATGCACTACCCCCTTGGGTTTTCCGGTAGAACCTGAGGTATAAAGAATGAACAACATATCTTCTGCATCCATTTCCACTGCTTCACAGCTTGCATCGGCTTTTTTCAACTCCTCTGCCCAGTATACATCCCGTCCATCCAGCATTTTAATACTGCTGTTTGTACGCTGAAACACAATCACCCGTTGTACGGAAGGACAAGTCTCCAGCGCTTCATCCACCACTTCTTTAATGGGGATCACCTTGGCTCCCCGATAGGCCCCGTCTGAGCATAACACAATCGTACAATCTGAATCCTGTATTCTTCCGGATAAAGACTGAGCAGAAAACCCTGCAAAGACCACATTGTGGATGGCGCCAATCCGTGCACAGGCCAATACTGCTATAGCCAGTTCAGGTACCATAGGCATATAGATACATACACGGTCTCCTTTTTTTGCCCCATTTTTTTTCAGGACATTCGCAAAGCGGCAGACTTCCTCATAAAGTTGTTTATAACTAAGAATCCGGCCTGGTTCTTCCGGAGTATTGGGCTCCCAGATGATAGCCGGGTTTTCTGCTTTTCCCTGTAAGTGCCGGTCCAGGCAATTTTCAGTAATATTCAGCCTGCCTCCGCTGAACCATTTGACAGAAGGCGCTGAAAAGTTCCATTCTAAAACACGATCCCATTTTTTTCTCCAGAAAAATTGTTCTGCTTTTCCGGCCCAGAAGGATTCCGGATTTGCTATGCTTTTTTCGTATTCAGCCTGATATTGTTCGATGGTTGTTATCCGGTCCATATGAATAATTCTTATTTAGAATGCTGAACCTTGCCAGATTCACCAATGTAATGCTGGTTAAAATCAGTTCAATTTATACTTAGACTTATATTTCATATACAATGCACGCTGTTCATTATCCCTGTCTATCTTCTTTCCTCTGATGAACACCCATTCCATGTTATTTGTTTTCATATCCAATGCATCTCCTGAAGAAACAAACAATGTTGCTTCCTTGCCTTCTTCAAGGCTTCCCACCTTTTTATCAATCCCCAGAATTTTCGCTGCATTCAGCGTAATTGCCTGCAAGGCCTCTTCTTTTGTCAGGCCATAAGCAGCAGCAGACCCTGCGAGAAAAGGAAGGTTTCGTGCATTCATTGTAGCCATATCCCCTTCATTCTGCAGGCAAAATAAAATGCCAGCTTTCTGAAGAACTGACGGAAGTCTGAAGGGCATATCAATGTCCTCATCTGCTCTCAGCGGGAGCGAATGAACGCGACCCAGCATCAGCGGGATGTTGTTTTCTTTCAGCAGAGAAGTAAGCCTCCAGGCATCCTCCGCTCCAACTAAAACCGGATTTTTAACAGCCTGCTCCTGAATGAAATTCACCGCAAGATTAATATCCTTTGCATAATCCACATGAATAAATAATTTCTTCGTTCCGTCGAATACACCCCTCATGGCTTCAAAACGTATATTTTTTTCTTCGTGCTTCTCCTCCTCGTTGTAAGCTTTTGCATCCAGAAAGAATTTCTTCAGCTCCAGTTTTTGTTTATCATAATTGATCTTGCGCTCATGTAAACTCGTATCTCCGGGAGCTCTCTCAACAGGGAATTCCGGAAAATTCAGATGAACGCCATCATCTGCTTTTAACAGTGCATCCTCCCAATTCCACCCATCCAGTTCAAAAATGGATGAAGTCCCTGACAGCATACCGTAGCGCGGAGTTGCCTGTGCAATCAGAACACCGTTGAACCTAAGCGTGGGGATTAGTTTGGAATCGGTGTTATAGGCAATCAGTGTCCGAACATTCGGTATGATAAACCCGACTTCCGCAAAATCATTCATCGCCCTGACCGCTTCAATTTCTGTCAACCCTAGCGTTGAATTAGGAGCAATTAATCCGGGATATACCTGCCTGCCGGCAATCTGAATGATCGTATCAAAGGCAAGGCTCTTTAGCCTGATTGTCTGCGCATCTGCCACCAGGACTATCATCCCGTCTTTTATTCCTATAACCGAGTTTTCAATCACAGTTCCGTTTCCTAAATGTGCTGTTCCATTCATTAACAGCACACTTTTATTCTGGGCTTCAGCCAGACCTCCATATAGCAATAAAAGATAAAATATGAATAATTTACGAATCATCGGACTGATTTTTTAGCAAGAATCATCTTCTGAATAATCCGTGCACGTTCTCTCTGAATTTCCTCCCGCAGTTTTTTATCCTTTTCAATATCGTAATAAATTAATCCGTCAATTATTGTCTTCTCCGCTTTTGCATAAACTGACAAAGGATTATCTGACCACAAAACTACATCCGCAACAGCTCCTGCCTTAATCCTGCCCACCTTATTATCAAGGTGCAGCAATTTAGCAGGATTGAGTGTACAAAGTTTCCACGCTTCCTCTTCCGTAAGTCCCCCGTACTTGACAGACTTGGCGGCTTCCTGATTGAGTCTCCGGCCCATCTCTGCATCATCTGAATTGATGGCAGTTACAACTCCCATATTGGTTAAAAGTGCAGCATTATAAGGGATGGCGTCCTTCACTTCCATTTTATAGGCCCACCAATCGGCAAAGGTGGAAGCACCAATTCCGTGCGACTTCATCTTATCGGCTACTTTATATCCTTCCAGAATATGTGTAAATGTATTGATCTTAAAACCCATTGAATCCGCGACGTGAATGAGCATATTCACTTCTGATTGTACATAGGAATGACAGGTGATAAACCGTTTATTATTCAGTATCTCAACCAGTGCGTCGAGTGTCAGGTTGTGTCTGGGAGCAGGGGATTCAGCCTTTTCGCTTTTTGAAAGCAGATTAAAGGCTTTCATGCGGATTTCATATTCCCTTGCACGGGTAAATGCATCGTAATAAACCTGCTCGATACCCATACGGGTCTGAGGGAAACGGGTAGTATAAAAATCACCCCAATTGCTTTGTTTTACATTTTCACCTAAGGCAAATTTTATAAAACCGTCGGCCTTCTCGATTTTCATTCCTTCAGGATTTAAACCCCAGCGTAACTTAATCAGACCCGACTGACCTCCGATTGGGTTAGCCGAACCATGTAATAGCTGACAGGCAGTAACTCCTCCTGCGAGTTGCCGGTAAATGCTGATGTCTTCACAATCGATTACGTCCCCGATTCTGACTTCAGACGTAACACTGTGTGTACCTTCATTTACGTCACCTGAAATAGCAATATGGGAATGCTCGTCGATAATACCCGCTGTCAGATGTTTGCCGGTTCCGTCAATTTCCAACGCATGAGCGCCTTTCTGGGGTTGTATATGGCCTGCATTGTCTATCCGCACTATATGCCCGCTGTTGATATAGACATCTTTGTTTTTTAAAATTCCGGAAGAGTCGTTTGTCCAGACCGTTACGTTTTTTATCAGAATGGCATTCTGACCCCTGTCTTCTGCATACTGCATTTTAACTTTCAAATCCTGCAGTGGTTCGCCAAAAGCGCAAAAAGGATAATAGACTTCGCCAATACCTGGTTTTTCTTTTTTGGCCGTATCTGTTCTGATAGGCTCAGTCAGGTCAGATTGATAGGTAGCTGACCAGTCAACCCATTCACCAGAAGTGAATTCTCCCCTCCCGCTGAGAATCATTTTCCCTTCCGGAGTGAGATCGTTTTTTGCACCCAGCAGCCCACTGAGCCGGACCAATCCTTTTTCCAGCCGTGGTGTATAACTGATAGAAATGGAAGGCCCATCTGTTTTAACACTGGCCTGTATTTTATTCGTGTCTCCGGCGGTTAAAATTATCGCCTTTACATTGTCCTGTTCCCCGTTTATTTTTAATGCATAGTGCTTATCAGGGCCCACCTTTAAATCATAATTTCCCCGTAAATCCAGCGCGGAATAATCGCTGATCATATACCGCATACCCTGCACCCAGTTTTCATAGATTTTTGTTTTGACTAAAAACAGATCACCGGAGGTAATAATAAAATCGGCCAGCATTTTTTTCTGAAGACGGCCTGCCTTTTCCGAAATTCCAAGCATCCCTGCAGGTGTAACAGTAAGTGATTTGAGTGCTTGTTTTTCAGACAACCCATATTCAACAGCTTTACGCAGGTTTTTTAAGAAATCGTTTTTGTCCTTTAAATCTGCTGCGGTTAATGCGAAGCTCAGATTTTTCTTCTCAAAAAAGGCCGGATTGGCAGGAGCCATCTCCCAGTGTTTCAAATCTGCCAGTGGAATGTTCATCGCGTCATACGGGTCATCTACATTGGAGAATACCGGGAAGTTAAGCGGAAGAATAAAAGAGCAATGGGTTTCCTGAATATCTTCCAGACGCTGATACTCATCTCCGGCACCTTTTATAATGTAATGTGCATTAAACTCTCTGGCAATTTTTGAAGCCCGCAGGGCAGATAACTTATCTTTCACTTCAAAAATCTGAGGCAAAGCCTGTAATGCATTCCAGGCCAGAAGCGAAGCATTGTACTCCGTTTTTTTCTGGTTGTCTTTATACCATTCTGCGTCCAAATAGGTTTGACGAAGCAAAGCAATTGCACCCATCAGGGAGGAAGGGTATTCCTGAGCAGAACTTCCCTTTTCGAATGAGTAGCAGGCTGCTGCTTTATCGAGCAGCACTAATTCATTTTCCCTTGTTTCTGCTAAAGTAACCACAGCAGCCGATCCCCGGGCAATTCCATCCTTTTGCAAAGTCATTACCACGCCGAAACCCATTTTCCGGTATTCTTCCGATGCTTTTTTATCAGCATTGAAAACAGCAATGGCATTAAATTCCGGTTTAATAGCCTGATTCCAGTCGTAGGCCCCTCTTGTAGCAGTTTCGTACTGGGGATGCATGCTTTTGTGAGACTTTTTGGGTTCAGGCATTCCATAATTACTGTACATATCAATAAATGAAGGATAAATGTATTTGCCTTTCAGGTCATACGACACAGCACCTTTTGGAATCGTTACCTTCTCTCCTGCATCCATAATAATGCCGTCTTTAATCAGAAGTGTTCCACAGTCTATCACATGCTCATAGTCCGTATAAATCCGCGCATTCGTGAAGGCATAATACGTGTGATTTTTATTGAAAACCCCGTTTACAGGGAAAGTTTCCTGGGCGTAAACGGATAAAGACAAGCCAATAAAAAAAAGCAAGGGTAATAAACAGGAGAATCGCATCCCCTGATGTTTTGAAATGCTAAAATGCATAAGCTTTATTGAACAATTACTTTCTTTACAGCCCTGTATTTATTTCCCCTGATTTCCACAAAGTATAATCCTGCCGCAAGATTGCTGATATTCAGGGATGCTTTCAGTTGGTTCTTTTCAGGAGTAAAATGCATCAGTTCCATACCCAGGCAATTTACAACGGCGATTTGTGGCTGATCCGATGCAACAGCTTCCTGCCATTCAACAGTCAGTTTGTCCTTTGCAGGGTTAGGGTAAATACGCACAGACGCACTCATATCAAAATTTTCGATACCGGAAATGGGAAGATTATTTCTGATATTACTGCGTGAGGTGGTTACAGTAGTAGACTGCATGAGTCTGGCAGTAGGAGTACAGGCTATTCCCCAGGATGTTTTAACCACCCAACTTCCCTTTGGAAAACTGGCAAAATTAGGGTCCGTCACCGTGTTCTGGGTGCCTGAACAACTGGATACAAATTTCCAGTGTCCGGTACTTGCACTATCCCTGTACAGGTCATAATTATTGACAGGAGTAGTGCCGCCTTCAATTGTATAGCCAGGGTTCCAGGTGAACTGACCGCTTCCCGCATAAACTATATAAATGGTATTGTGGTAAGGACTCAGAGGACTCAGACCTCCGCAGGTGTCCTTAAATTGTATTTTGTAGCGGTAGGTAGCTTTATTCGGATCTCCGTTTGCAAGAAGACCATATTTTGTTCTTGCCGTATCCCTTACAAGGCTGGAATCAGAATAAGCAAGTGTTTTAATTGGTCTGTAAATATTAGTGGATACTTCTCTGTATACAGTGAAAGAGTCCACGGCACTTCTGCCGGTGCCTGACTTAAAGGGTGTTTTGTCCCAGTAAATGATATTGTTTTTGGAAAGGCTGTCCACGGTAACCATACAAATAGGAGGTGCCCCGAACGCTGTGCAGGAAACATCTATGGTTTTGAAAACGGTATCAACCCCGCAGGAATTGGAGGCAACAAGATATACCTGGAAGGAATCAGGAGCATAATAAAGGTGAACAGGAGAAACAGAATTGCTTGCGTTCGCATCACCAAAATGCCAGTAATAATTGAATCCGTTGGTGCTGGTATTGGTAAAAGTAATATTCAATGCATTGGAAGTCTCTGTAAAGTTGGCAACAGGGGATTTACAGACAGAGACCGGGGTGCAGACGGAGTTAGAACCACAGCCATTAGTGGCTGTAAGACATACCGTATACGTATTCGTTGCAGTAAATATATGATTCACACCAGGTAAAATGCTGGTGGCTGAGCCATCTCCAAAATTCCAGGAGACACTGGTAGCAAATTCGGAGGTTGAAACGAAATCAACATTTAATCCGTTCGGGTTGGTCACAAAACTCGCCAACGGAGCAGCGCAAATTACGGATACAGCCTGGGTAAGTGAATCCTTTCCGCAGCCGTCAGTAATTTTCAAACTTACATTGTAAGTGCCTGCAGCATTATAAGTATGTGAAGGGCTGTTCAATGAAGAGGACTGACCATCTCCAAAGGTCCAGTAGCAAGTAGCTGCATTATTTGAAACGTTGCTGTAATTTACTGTCATTCCGTTAATCGAGTAGAAATAAGAAGCTACAGGAGGGCCGCAGACAACTGTCACATTATTGCAAATGCTGTCATTGCCGCAACCATTACTGATATGTAAACAAACAGTATAAGTACCGCTGTTAAAATAGGAATGAACCGGATTAATTGAATTGGAAGAAGTGCCATCACCAAAGTTCCAGAGAATTTTTGCTGCATTTTTGCTGCTATTGGCGAAAGTAACAGTCAGTCCGTTAATGTTTGAGGCGTAATTGGCTACAGGAGGATAACATCCTGCATTTACGGTTTTGATAATGGTGTCTTTCACTCCGCAGGCATTGGAAGCGATCAGGTAAACATTGTAATTCCCTCCCAGGGAATAGGTGTGCACAGGATTTGTAAGTGCAGAAGAACTGCCGTCTCCGAAAATCCAGTAGTAAGTGGTTGCACCCGTTGAGGTATTCGTAAAAGTGGAGCTTAAGCCGCTCTGGGCAGAAGTATACCCTGCAATAACAGGGGTGGCACTGTTAATCAGCCAGCCGGTATTGTCACCTCCATCGGTCGTGTTATTTGCGATAAATGTAGCACCCGATACGCTAATATCCTGTAACTGAATATAATTTAATGTAGCTGAGCCACCTGCCTGTGTGATCAAAGCCTGTGTGCCTGAGCTGTTAGAATGAAGCACTATGGGCTGGGTACAGGTTCCGTTAGCCTGGAAATAGGAGCTTATACTTTGTGTCATTCCGGATTGCAATATGTAAGTATTGCCTGCCGTGAAAATTAAACTGTCGTAAGCAGCATTGTTATTCAGAAATCCATTTCCGTTGAAAATCACCTGGTGAAAACTGGTCCCGTTATTCGCATTAATATATGCCGGAGAGGAAGGGAAAGTAATATTGTGAAAGGCCAGCCCTCCGGAAACAGTTGCATAGCTGCTGCAGACGTTCTGGAACAATACATCATAAAATCCATCATTGGTTCCGGCATTCAGGGATGGATAAGCAGTCCCGGTAAACTTAAGAAGGGAAGTGCCTGGATCAAGTGCAAAATTATTTCCACCACTGTACCAGGCATTGCTGCAACAATAGGAAAGAGTCATTGTAGAGGAACCAAGCATCAGCCCGCGTACATTACTATTATATGAATTAAAAGTACTGCAGTTAAGATTTTTATTGTTGGTTGAGAAATTTCCATAGTTAAGGGTAATGGTACCGGTTGTTGTGAATGCATCCTTCAGGGTCCAATTCCCGCCATTGCCATTAAAATTTACGCTTCCTGAAAATGCTTTTCCAGCTGAGGTAATGTAATTGCCGGTATCCACAGACTCGAAATACAGGTTACCCAGGTAATTCGTCATGATCATCGTAGACTTCATCGTGAGTGAACCATTAATGTGAAAATCTCCGCCTCCTGCGGTACCGCTCAATTGTATGGAAGATTTGGTAAGTGCAGACCAATCCATACTTTTGCAATAAGCATTCACATTAACTGTAACGGTTTGTGCATTCCCGGAAAAAGAGTTGCCGTCAAAATGCACATTTATGGTAGGGTCTGGAATGATACAGGCTGCAGTACCCCCGCTCGCAGCAGACCAATGACTTGGTGAATTCCAGTTGCCTGTGCCTCCTATCCAGTATAAATCCTTCGGTGAAGCATTGATTGTCCAGCCGGTATTGTCCCCCAGATCAGAAGTAAAATTGGCGGTAAATGTAGCTCCGCCTGTTGCGCTGATATCCTGTAACTGGACATAATTTACTGTTTCAGAACCGCTTGACTGACTGATAATTGCCTGAGTTCCTGCTGTGCTTGCATTGATAAAAATAGGCAAGGTGCAGGTTCCGGTTGCCTGGAAATAGTTGCTGATGGTTTGCGTATACGTGCTTTGCAGGGTATAGGTCTGTCCCGCCGCAAAAATTAAACTGTCATAGATAGCATTGTTGTTCAGAAAGCCAGGCCCGTTAAAAGTTACCTTGTTAAAACTGGTTCCGTTATTAGGCGATATGGTCGCAGTAGCTGTGGCCGGGAAGATCACGTTGTGGTAAGACAGACCGCCTGATATACCTGCACTTGCCATGGTGGCATTTTGAAATAAAACATCATTAAATGCGTCGTTGGTTCCACCGCCCAGAGAAGGATTTGTGCCTGTAAATTTAAGCAGAGAAGTGCCGGCATCAAAAGAGAGATTACTTCCTCCTGTATACCAGGCATCACCTCCACCGTAAGTGATCGTAATAGTAGAACTGCCCAAAGTAAGGCCACGCACATTGCTGTTGTTGGATTGAAAGTAATTGCAGGTTAGGCTCTGATTGTTAGTATACCATGTCCCGTAATTAAGTGTTATATAGCCTGTAGTATTAAAGGCATCCTGCAGGGTCCAATCTCCTCCGGCTCCTCCGGAGCCGTTGAAAAAAATATTTCCTGTAAAGGTTTTAGTTGCAGAAGTGATCTTATTACCTGTGTTTGTGGATTCAAAGTAGAGCGAGCCTGAATAATTGGTATTAATCATGGTTGACTTCATCGTTAAGGAACCGCTGATATGTAAATCGGAAGTGCCACTAACCTGAATGGAAGTTTTGGTAAGAGAAGACCAGTCCATGGAATTGCAATACCCGTTAACATTCATAGTAAGAGTCTGGGCATTGGCAGAAAAGGAATTAGCATCAAAATGCACATTGATGGAAGGGTTGGGAATGATGCAGGCCGCTGTGCCTCCGCTGGTTGCAGACCAGTGACTGGGTTCATTCCAGTTGCCTGTTCCTCCTATCCAGAATAAATCCGATGGAGAAGCAGTCAGATTCCAGCCGGTATTGTCCCCTAAGTCCGAAGTGAAATTGGCGGTGAATGTTGCGCCTCCCGTTGCATTTATATCCTTCATCTGTACATAATTTATTGTTGCTGATCCGGATACCTGACTGATAGCAGCCTGATTTCCGGCAGCGCTGGAACTAAACATAATAGGCAGCGAGCAGGTTCCGGTAGCCTGGAAATAGCTATTGATGGTCTGGGTATAGTTGTATTGGAGGGTATATGTTTGCCCTGCTGAAAAAATTAAACTGTCATAAATAGCATTGCCGTTCAGCACTCCGGACCCGTTAAAAGTTACCTTGTTAAAACTTGTTCCGTTATTTGCATAGATAGTGGAATTGGCAGTAGCAGGGAAAGTCACATTATTAAAAGAAAGACCCCCTGAAATGCCGGCACTTGTCATAGTGGCATTTTGGAAAAGAATATTATAAAAACCATCATTGACCCCTCCCTGCATGGAAGGATTTGTCCCAGTAAATTTAATGAGGGAGGTGCCGGCATCAAGAGCAAAATTACTTCCGCCGGTATTCCAGGCGCCACCTCCGCCATAAGTGATGGTAATTGTAGAACTGCCCAGGGTAAGGGCGCACACATTACTGGCGTTGTTAGCAAAGTAAGTGCAGGTAAGATTCTGATTGTTGGTTATGAACGATCCATTCGTAAGCGTCATGTTGCCGGATGTATTGAAAGCGTCCTGCAGCGTCCAGTCCCCTCCAATTCCGTCGAACGTTACAGTGCCAGAAAATATTTTTCCTTTGGAAGTAATTTTATTTCCGGAAAGCGCAGACACAAAATATAAATTAGCCGTATAATTCGTAATAATCATGCTGGAGTTCATGGTAAGTGAACCGCTGAAATATAAATCCCCTGTCCCGGCAGTTCCGCTTAACTGAATGGAGGTTTTGGTAATGCCTGACCAGTTCATACTGTCAACATTGGCTATTACATCAATGGTAACAGTCTGTGCGTTCCCGGTAAAGGAGTTGGCATCAAAATAAACATTGTCACTTGCTGTAGGAACGCAGGAACAGGTTGTTCCACCACTTGTGGCTGACCAATGGGCCGTCTTTGCACGTGCTGCGAATATATCCAGGATGAGATTAGTACGGTCCAATACC
>Ga0207067_10125_pt2 | contig 19973 bp, 12 predicted proteins | sample Alteio_BWMinCont_25_FD_153484 | JGI IMG/M metagenome (GOLD analysis project Ga0207067, IMG submission 153484) | Enriched cells from forest soil in Barre Woods Harvard Forest LTER site, Petersham, Massachusetts, United States -... | ecosystem: Environmental > Terrestrial > Soil > Temperate forest >...
CTATTCCTGAAAAAACAAAATAAGAAGTTTCATTTTCTGTAATTCCGTATTTAATATTCAACTGTTCCCTTAACGAGGTAACCCTGTCTTCACCAAAAGGCTGCTTCTGCATTTCGATACGAAATAAGCGCCGGTTTATCAGGCTATCACATAACCTGGAAAGCACCGGATCGGAATGCCTGGTCCAGACTTTAATAGAAGCCATTACATCATTGTCATCCAATTCAGCAAAAACCTGCAGCAGGTTCTTGTTCTTTATAAAATCGGCTTTACAGTATCTGGTGTAAAGGAATTCCCTCAAAGCCGGTGTACAAAACAATTCCGAACGGATTGCTGCCAGCTCATTGGCACGTTTGAGGGTATTGATCAATAAATTTTCAGCACTGATGACTGTTTTATGCAGGTATACCTGCCAATACATCAGCCGCCTGGCAAGTATGAATTTTTCGATGGAGTAAATGCCCTTTGCTTCAATAACCAATTGGTTATTCACCACATTCATCATTTTTATAATGCGCTCACTGCTTACCACGCCCTCAGAAACGCCCGTAAAAAAACTGTCCCTCATCAGGTAATCCAATCTGTCTATATCCAACTGACTGGAAACAAGCTGGTGCAGAAATTTCTTAGGGTATTGATCCCTGAAAATTGTGATGGCGAGTGTTAATTTGCCTTGAAACTCAAGATTCAGCTCCTCCATGAATAATTCTGAAATGTCTTCATGGTTGATTCCATGTACAATGCTCTTTTCAAGTGCATGGGAGAATGGGCCATGACCAATGTCGTGCAATAAAATGGCAATTGTAGCTGCTTCCGCCTCTTCTTCTGAAATAGCAATATCCTTGAAACGCAAAACTTCTATGGCTTCACCCATGAGGTGCATGGCACCAATTGCATGATGAAAGCGGGTGTGCAATGCGCCCGGATAGACCAGGTTCGTCAACCCGAGCTGCTTTATCCTTCGGAGACGCTGAACATACCGGTGTTCGATAAGATCAAAAATAATTTCACCCGGAATTGTAATAAAACCGTGAACAGGATCGTTTATTATCTTTCGCTTGTTTACCCGATTAGTCATTTATACCAAATGTATTAACTTTAGCTATGGAAAATAAAATTAGCATTCTTTGGGCAGATGATGAAATTGACTTACTTAAACCTCATATTTTATTTCTGACGGATAAGGGTTATCAGGTACAAACTGCCAACAGCGGAGACGTGGCGCTTGAAATGGTTAAAAAAAATAATTTTGACATTATTTTTTTAGATGAGAATATGCCTGGGCTAAGCGGTCTGGAGACCCTGACCAAAATAAAAATCAGCAGGCCTGAAACTCCGGTTGTGATGATCACCAAAAGTGAAGAGGAAAGCATCATGGAGAATGCCATCGGCTCAAAAATTTCCGATTACCTGATAAAACCTGTTAATCCAAATCAAATCCTTCTTTCACTAAAAAAAATTCTTGATAACAAAAGACTGATTAGTGAAAAAACGACTTCGGGTTACCAACAGGAATTTCACAGTATTGGAATGTCCTTAAGCGACAAACTGAATTTTAGTCAATGGTGTGAAGTATACAAAAAGCTTATCTTTTGGGAATTGGAGCTTGAAAAAAGCAAGGATCCAAGCATGGCTGAGATTTTAGTCATGCAAAAGACGGAAGCCAACAAATTGTTTGGAAAATTCGTTGAAACGAATTATTTAAACTGGCTGAATGGCAAAGAGAAGAACCCTCCTTTGCTTTCGCATACCATTTTAAAAAGCAGATTATCCCCCCTGTTGGATAAAGAAGGTCCCACCTTTTTAATGCTGATCGATAACCTGAGGTTCGATCAGTGGAAAATGATACAGCCCATTGTCAATGAGTATTACCGGGTTGCCAATGAAGAGATGTATTCCTGTATACTCCCCAGTGCAACTCAATATGCCCGCAATGCCCTATTTGCCGGACTGATGCCATCAGAAATAGAACGAATGTTTCCAAAACTCTGGCTCAATGACGAGGAAGAAGGCGGAAAAAACATGCATGAAGAAGAGCTGATGGCAGCACAACTCAAGCGCTGGGGCAAGGATGTAAAATTTTCCTATACCAAGATCACCAACCTGGCTGCCGGAAAAAAATTAGCTGAGAATATTCCTAATTTACTTCAAAACAAGTTGAACATCATTGTTTACAATTTCGTGGATATGATGTCTCATGCACGTACGGAAATGGAAGTAATACGCGAACTGGCAAATGACGAGAGTGCCTACCGGTCTATCACCGTTTCCTGGTTTGAACATTCCCCTCTTCATGACATTATCAGGCAGTTGGCTGAAAAGAAGATACGCCTTGTCATAACCACTGACCATGGCACAATTAAGGTTTCTGAAGCAAGCAAACTTGTCGGCGACCGGAATGTCAATACGAATCTGCGTTACAAGACCGGGAAGAGTATGGATTATGTAAAGAAAGATGTTTTTGAAGTGAAAAATCCTGCTGATGCATTCCTGCCAAAGCAACATGTGAGCAGTGTGTTTGTCTTCGCCAAGGAAGATTTATTTTTTGCCTATCCCAACAACTACAACCATTATGTAAGTTATTACCGGAACACCTTTCAGCATGGAGGCATTTCTATGGAGGAAATGCTGATTCCGTACATTACACTGGAACCAAGGAGCTAAAAAAAAAGAAATTCCGCCTTTTCTTTTAACCACTTTTGGATTACATTAGCAGCCTTATTCTGCAGAAAATAGTATGACTTTTACCCGTCTTTTTGATTTATTACCATACTGCCTGGAAAAATTCCCGAAATCCGATGCCCTTGCAGGGAAGCAGAAGGGTCAATGGGTAAAATACAGCACACAGGATTATCTTGAAAATTCAACAAATCTGGCCTACGGATTATTAACAATGGGCTTGAAGAAGGGAGACAAGGTCGGTCTGATTTCGAATAATTGCCCGGAATGGAATTTTGCCGATATGGCCTGCCAGATGACAGGGGCGATTGATGTCCCCATTTACCCGACCATCAGTGACCATGACCTTGAATATATTATTGGAAATGCAGAGATTAAATATTTTTTCGTTTCAGGTAAAGAGCTGCATGATAAAGTTAAACGCTGTGCCGCGCATTTTACTGTCCTGAAAGAAATTTTTTGTTTCGACAGGTTTGAAGGCGGACACTACTGGAGGGAATTACTGGAATCCGGTAAAAAAAATCCGGACGTTGCTAAGCTCGAATCTATAAAAGAGCAAATCAGGCCGGAGGATGTAGCCACCATCCTATATACTTCCGGGACAACAGGTAACCCAAAAGGCGTGATGCTTTCTCACGCCAATCTGGTAAGTCAGCTAAATGCCGTTAAACGCATGATGCCGGTGGACCAGAGGCACAGAGCATTAAGTTTTCTGCCTTTAAATCATGTCTACGAGCGTATGCTGACGTATAATTATTTTGCCTGCGGTACTTCTATCTATTACGCGGAGAGTATCGATACCATTGGGGCCAATTTACTGGAGGTAAAACCGCATGTTTTTACTACCGTTCCCCGTTTGCTGGAAAAAGTGTATGACCGTATTGTTGGCAAAGGGACGGAACTCACGGGGATAAAGAAAAAATTATTTTTTTGGGCACTTGAACTGGGTTTGCGTTTTGAAATGAATGGCAGGAATGGCCTTGTGTACAACCTGCAGTTGAAAGTAGCACGAAAATTAATTTTCAGCAAATGGAAAGAGGCCCTTGGTGGTGAAATTATAGCTGCTATGTCAGGTGGTGCAGCTTTACAGGAAAGACTGGCAAGAGTGTTCTGGGCTGCCGGAATTCCGGTATTGCAGGGCTATGGATTAACGGAAACATCCCCTGTAGTCTCTGTGAATTACCTTGATCCCGGGTGCAACCGGTTTGGAACTGTTGGACCTTTAATTGATCATGTAGAGGTCAAAATTGCTGAAGACGGGGAAATATTGGTTAAAGGGCCTAATGTGATGCTGGGCTATTACAAAAATCCTGAAGCTACCGCAGAAGCTATTGTCGACGGATGGTTTCATACAGGTGATATAGGACTGTTTGTGGAAGGAAAATTCTTAAAGATAACGGACCGGAAAAAAGAAATTTTCAAAACATCCGGAGGCAAATACATCATTCCCGGAATGATCGAAAATAAGCTCAGGGAATCCCCTTTTATTGAGCAGGCTATGGTAGTAGGTGAAAATCACAAATATGCCTCAGCACTGATTGTTCCCGCCTTTAATTATTTAAAAGATTATTGTAAAAAGCAGAATATTCCTTATACAACGAATGAAGATATGATCAAAAATGAGGTTCTTAAAAACCGGATCAGGGAGGATGTTGAAAAAATGAATACAACGCTGGCAAATTATGAAACCATCAAACGATTTGAATTATTAAAGGAAGAATGGACAATTGAAAAAGGTGAACTAACCCCAAAGTTGAGTTTGAAACGAAAAATTATTTTAACCGCTTATCAGGACCTGATCGATAAAATTTATGGTCAGGATTCTTCATTTAATGCGTAATTTCAAAGCCAATGCTAAACCAATCCTGATATGAGTAACAGAAGTATTAAAAAAGTAGCCCTGCTGGGCTCGGGTGTTATGGGATCCCGTATCGCCTGTCATTTTGCCAATATTGGCGTGGAAGTGCTTTTGCTGGATATTGTGCCTAAGGATGCTCCTGCAAGTGACAAGAAGGCGAGAAATAAACTGGTCAATGATGCCCTCCAGTTTGCGCTGAAAGCCAACCCCTCCCCTATTTATTCAAAAACATTTATCAGCCGGATTACAACCGGCAACTTTGAAGACAACCTGAAAGAGATAGCGACCTGCGACTGGATCATAGAAGTTGTAGTGGAACGTTTGGACATTAAAAAGCAGATTTTTGAAAAAGTTGAACTTTACCGCAAACCAGGAACGCTTATTACATCCAATACTTCAGGTATCCCAATTCATCTCATGGATGAAGGGAGAAGCGAGGATTTCCAAAAAAATTTCTGCGGAACACACTTTTTCAACCCGCCCCGGTATCTGAAATTACTGGAAATTATTCCTAGCCCTAAAACTTCCCCGGAGGTAGTTAGTTTTCTGATGAATTACGGTGAATTGTTTCTTGGCAAAACCACCGTTTTATGTAAAGATACTCCTGCCTTTATTGCCAACAGGATTGGAGTTTATGGTATCATGAGTTTATTCCATTTAATTGAGAAAATGGGACTTACTGTGGAGGAGGTTGATAAACTGACTGGCCCGGTTTTAGGCCGGCCTAAATCTGCCACCTTCAGAACCTGTGATGTTGTAGGACTTGATACATTAATACATGTTGCCAACGGAGTTGCGGCAAGTTGTCCAAACGACGAATCAAAGGCAGAATTCGCCATTCCAGGTTTTATTACGAAAATGGCAGAAAATAAATGGCTGGGAGCAAAATCCGGGCAGGGTTTTTTCAAGAAGGTGACGACAACTGATGGAAAATCTGAAATTCATGCCCTTGACCTGAAGACATTGGAATATAAGCCTTCAGTAAAAGTAAAATTTGCCACACTGGAAGCGACAAAACCGATTGAAAAATTAAAAGACAGGATGAAAATTCTTATCAGTGGAAAAGATAAGGCAGGAGATTTTTACAGGGCTATGTTTTTTGGTTTGTTTCAATATGTTTCCCTGCGCATCCCCGAAATTTCGGATGACCTCTATAAAATTGATGCGGCGATGAAGGCTGGGTTTGGTTGGGATATAGGGCCTTTTGAAACATGGGATATGCTTGGAGCAGGGGAATCAGTGAAAGCAATGGAAGCGGCAGGTAAAAAACCTGCGCAATGGGTTTACGATATGCTTGCAAGCGGTGCACAGGGCTTTTACAAAGTAGAAAATGGCATAAGCAAATACTATGATGTAGCTGCCAGGGTATATAAAACAATTCCGGGTACCGAGAATTTTATTATTCTGGACAATATCCGTTCAAACAAAACGGTCTGGAAAAATTCGGGCACCACACTGTGCGATATAGGCGACGGAATACTGAACCTTGAATTTCACACCAAGATGAATACCATCGGCGGTGAGGTGATAGAAGGAGTCAATCGCGCAATAGAGACTGCAGAGAAAGATTTCCAGGGTCTTGTTATTTCCAATGAAGGAGGCAATTTCAGCGCAGGCGCCAATGTTGGCATGATATTTATGCTGGCCGTTGAACAGAATTGGGATGAATTAAACATGGCCATTAAGCTTTTCCAGAATGCCATGATGCGTGTCAGGTATTCTTCGATTCCGGTGGTGGTAGCTCCACATAACATGGCGTTGGGCGGTGCCTGCGAAATGAGCATGCACTCTGACAAAGTGGTAGCCCATGGTGAAACCTATATGGGCCTTGTTGAATTTGGAGTCGGTCTTATTCCTGGCGGCGGAGGAACAAAAGAGTTTGCTTTACGTTTATCCGATGAAATACGGGAAGGAGATATAGAATTAAATTATTTCCGCAATCGTTTTCTTACAATCGGACAGGCAAAAGTTTCTAGTTCTGCGCAGGAAGCATTTGAACTAGGCTATTTGCGGGCCGGCAGAGACAGAGTTGTCGTATCCCGCAGTCTTCTTTTATCCGAAGCGAAAGCAGATTGCCTGGAACTTGCAAAAGAAGGCTACACGAAGCCGGTTCTGCGTAAAGACATTCGGGTGCTTGGAAAAACAGCCCTGGGTCTCGCCTACCTGGGAGCAGACAGCATGAAAAGCGGTGGGTATATATCCGAACACGATGTGAAAATTTCACAAAAGCTGGCTTTTGTTTTGTGCGGAGGGGATTTATCAGCACCTGCACTGGTAAGTGAGCAATACCTGCTGGATCTGGAACGGGAGGCGTTCCTGAGTTTATGCGGAGAAAAGAAAACACTCGCAAGAATTCAATCAATCATTACCGGAGGTAAAGTTTTAAGAAACTAAAAATAACAGACATGAACGCATACATCGTATCAGGTTTCAGAACAGCAGTTGGAAAAGCCACCCGTGGAGGATTTCGTTTTACACGCCCGGATGATCTGGCTTCGGATGTAATTAAGCATCTGATGGCCTCCCTGCCGAATATTGCTGAGGAGCAAGTGGATGATCTTATTGTAGGAAATGCTATGCCGGAAGCAGAACAGGGATTGAATATGGGACGACTGATTTCTCTGCTTGCTTTTAAAACAGATAAAGTTCCGGGAATGATTGTTAACCGTTACTGCTCATCTGGGCTGGAAACGATTGCGATTGCTTCTGCCAAAATACATGCCGGTCAGGCCGAATGTATCATTGCGGGTGGTGCCGAAAGTATGAGTCTTATTCCTATGGGGGGATGGAGAATTGTACCACATGCAGGTGTCGCATTGGCACACCCCGATTATTACTGGGGCATGGGCCTTACTGCTGAAGCTGTTGCGACAGAATACAAAGTATCCAGAGAAGATCAGGATAAATTTTCCTTGAACTCTCACCATAAGGCTGTTTCAGCTATTAAGGAGGGCAAGTTTAAACATGAGATAGTGCCTTTTAAAATAAGTGAAAATTATGTGGATGAGAATGAAAAGAGAAAGACAAGGGAATTGCTGGTTGAAACGGATGAAGGCCCAAGAGCGGATACTACTGTTGAAGCGCTGGCTAAATTAAAACCCGTATTTGCTGCAACAGGAAGTGTTACAGCCGGCAATTCATCACAAACATCTGACGGAGCAGCTTTTGTAATGGTTGTAAGTGAAAGATTCCTAAAAGAAAATAACCTGAAACCCATTGCGCGATTTGTATCTTATGCCGCAGCAGGTGTACCACCTCGTATTATGGGTATCGGACCGGTTGCAGCGATTCCCAAGGCATTAAAACTGGCGGGATTAAAGCAGGAGCAAATTGACCTCATAGAATTGAATGAAGCCTTTGCTTCCCAATCCCTGGCTGTCATTCGTACACTCGGCCTCAATCCGGAGATCACCAATGTAAATGGGGGTGCCATAGCATTAGGTCACCCGCTGGGATGCAGCGGTGCCAAACTTTCTGTTCAGCTCCTGAACGAATTAAAAAGACGTAAAATGAAGTATGGACTTGTCAGTATGTGCATAGGCACAGGGCAAGGTGCTGCCGGCATTTTTGAACTGATGAATTAGTCTGAATAGGACTGAACTGATCTGATTTTTTTTACTAAATTTATGTTTAAACCATTAATATAAGCGAAAATGGAAACAAAAACAAAAACAAACACTGCCATTAAAGGAGGAGAATTTCTGATTAAAGAAACACAGGCGAATGATATTTTTATTCCCGAACAATTTAATGAGGAACAATTGATGATTGCACAGTCCTGCAAGGATTTTTTTGCGCAGGAGGTGTTGCCTAATCTGGACAGAATTGATAATCAGGAACCAGGTTTAACGGTTAAATTAATGGATAAAGCTGCTGAACTTGGTTTGCTTGGCCTTAATGTTCCGGAGCAACTGGGTGGCTTTGAAAAGGATTTTGTAACCGGTATGCTGGCTACTGAAATAATGGGCACCGGTCATTCTTTTGCTGTTTCAATTTCTGCACACACGGGTATAGGGACCTTACCAATTTTATATTATGGAAACGACGCTCAAAAATCAAAGTATATTCCGAAACTTGTATCCGGAGAATGGAAAGCCTGTTATTGCCTCACTGAGCCAAGTGCCGGTTCCGATGCCAATTCCGGAAAAACCAGGGCAACACTTTCCCCTGATGGGAAACACTACATTCTGAATGGACAAAAAATGTGGATCACCAATGCAGGATTTGCAGAGATTTTTACCGTCTTTGCCAAAATTGACTCGGATGAAAATCTGAGTGCATTTATTGTTGAGAAATCTTTTGGGGGTATTACATTAAACCCTGAAGAACATAAAATGGGTATAAAAGGCAGCTCTACCCGCCAGGTCTTTTTTAATGATTGTAAGGTTCCGGTTGAAAATTTATTATCAGAGCGTCAAAACGGATTTAAAATAGCCGTAAATATCCTGAACATTGGCAGAATTAAACTAGCTGCTGCAGCTGTTGGTGCATCCAAAATGACAAGCAGTAAATCGATTCAATATGCAAACGAACGTAATCAGTTCGGAAGACCCATTTCAAAATATGGCGCTATACGGTTCAAACTTGCAGAACAGGCAATCCGTATTTTCGCTTCTGAATCAGCATTGTATCGGGCTACCCAGAACATAGAAGATGCAATTCATGCATTGGCTGCAGGTGGTATGGAACATTCAAAATCCATTTTAAAGGGTGTAGAACAATTTGCCCCTGAAGCGGCTATCATGAAGGTACATGGTTCTGAAACATTAAATTACCTGGCAGATGAAGGCGTACAGATTTATGGAGGGATGGGCTACTCAGCTGATGCGCCTATGGAACGCGCCTATCGTGATTCCCGTATCAACAGGATTTTTGAAGGCACGAATGAAATTAATCGTCTGTTGCTTGTTGACATGTTGTTGAAACGTGCGATGAAAGGTGAACTTGATCTGATGGGCCCGGCACAAAAAATTGCAGCTGAATTGATGTCCGTTCCTGATTTTGGCGGAGAGGATACTGCCCTTTTTGCTGCAGAAAAAAGTTATATCCGGAATTTCAAAAAAGCGGTACTGATGGTGGCAGGGTCTGCTGCTCAGAAACTGATGATGGAACTGGCCAAAGAGCAGGAAATCCTGATGAATATTGCAGATATGCTGATTGACCTTTACGTTTCTGAATCACTTCAGCTTCGTGTGGAAAAACTGGTATCAATCAAAGGAGAAGGTGCTGCCAGGGAACAATTAGATATTATGCGGATATTTATCAATGATGCAGCAGACCGTATATACAAAAACGGGAAAGATGCAGTCACCTCCTTTGCGGAAGGTGATGAAATGCGCATGATGCTGATGGGCTTAAAACGCTTCACCAAAACAGAAGTAGTTAATGTAAAAGAAGCACGCAGGAGAATCGCAGCTAAGCTGATTGCAGAGAACAAGTATTGTTTCTAAACTCAGAGCATAGTTTACCGGTTTCCGTTTACTGTTTTTTCTACGCTTTCCCATAGCAAGGCTGCTGTCTTATTCCAGGAGAATTTTTGTTTTCTTATTTTCCCCTTTTCAATCAGCGCTTTTCTTAAGGGCTCATCTTTAGCCAGCAAAAGCATTGCCCCTTTTATTGATTCCACAGAAAATGGATCCACCAGTAATGCCGAATCTCCTGCTACTTCAGGCATAGCTGTCAGGTTGGAGGTAATGACAGCAGTTTCACATTGAAAGCCCTCCAGAATGGGGATTCCAAAGCCTTCAAAATAAGTTACGTAAACCATTGCGATGGAGGAGGCAATGACGCGGCTTAATTCTTCCTGAGAAAGCCTGCCGGTAAAAACAACATCTCCTTTAAATTTCAGGGCATTGTAGTTGTTTTCAATTTCAGGGGTCCACCACATTTTCTCTCCTACAATAACTAACTTTGCTGACCCTGAATACATATCCTTAAACCCATCAAATGCCTGCATCAATCGGCTTATATTTTTCCGGGGATGCAGGGCTCCTACAAACACAAAATAGTCAGCTCCGTTTGTATATTTTCCTTTGATGGCTTCACGTTCAAGTGAAGCTACGGGTCCAAACAATTCATTGACTCCATCATATACAATATCAATTTTTGAGGGAGTTATTCCAAATTCATTGACAATGTCATTTTTTGAAAAGGCCGAAACAGTCGCAAGCCGGGTCGCCTTATGCGCATACTTTGGGAAAAAATAATTGTAGTATTTCCGTTCCATAAAAGGAAGGTCTTCCGGATGATGCCGGAAATTAATATCATGGATTACGCCCAATTGTTTTGTATCCGTTCTCAGAGACAGGTATCCATCCGGAGATAAAAACAAGTCCGGCTTCAGATCTTTCAGCAAATGAGTTACTGAAAACTCAAACCATAAATAATATAGAAACGGATGCCGGGCCTGTGGCGATAAAATAACAGGCGTGATATTATCTGAAAAAATAAAATCCTCCTCAAACTCCCGGTCAAATACAAAAATAAAGTGGTCTTGAGGATGATCGCGCGTAATTCGCCTGAGTGATTCATACGTGAACCATCCAATCCCTTCCAGCTTGTCCTTTATCAGCAATCTTGTGTTTACAACAATTTTCACCGGCACAAGGTAAAAAATAATCGTAAATTGCATCCCCCATTTGTATGCAAAAGAAATTCATTACAAATCTCGCTCTTGTACTTTGCCTGAATCTCCTGATCAAGCCGATATGGATTTTCGGTATCGACCGTGTAGTTCAGAATACGGTTGATCCGGCAGATTATGGGGAGTATTTTGTCCTGTTTAATTTCTCCTTTCTTCTTAACATTCTGCTTGATTTCGGCATTACCAATTTCAACAACACCAACATAGCACAGAATAATCACCTGCTTACCAAACATTTTTCGAGCCTGGTGGCATTAAAGCTGGTTTTAGCAATCATTTATATTCTGACCACCTTAATCTGCGGGTACATAAATGGTTATGATACCCGCTTAACAAAACTATTGTTAATACTGGGATTCAACCAATTTCTGATAACGTTTATACTTTACCTGAGATCCAATCTGGCAGGACTTCACCTGTTTAAAACAGACAGTGTAATATCCATACTGGACCGGCTCATCATGATCGTTATATGCGGGACATTGCTCTGGGGTCATGTGACTGATCATAAAATGGATATCATGACTTTTGTTTATACTCAAACCGGGGCCTATTTACTTACTGCTATCATTACTTTTGTAATTGTTCTTGCTAAAACACATACGTTTAAGCTGACCTGGAACCGGCCATTTTCGATCATGATTCTTAAAAAGAGTATTCCCTATGCCATACTTGTTTTACTTATGACCTTTTTTAACCGTATTGACAGCGTGATGCTCTTCCGGATTCTTCCGGCATCGGGAATAGACGATCAATTTGGTAAGTCCGGGGCTGTTCAAGCCAGTATTTATGCACAGTCCTATCGTTTACTGGATGCAGTGAATATGTTTGCCTTTCTTTTCTCAGGTTTATTATTACCTATGTTCTCCAGAATGATCAAATTCAGGGAGTCGATTGAACCTTTGGTAAAACTTGCATTTACTTTATTGATTACTCCTGCAATTGTAATAGGCATCGGGTGCTGTTTTTACAACAGGGAAATAATAGAAATGTTATACATTAAACATGCTGATCAGTCAGAAGATGTTTACCATATGTGTGTTGATCAATCCGCTTCTGTCTTTCGATTATTAATGTGGTGTTTCATGTGCCAGTCGATGTCCTATATTTTTGGCACTTTACTGACGGCCAATCGAAACCTAAAAGAATTAAACCTGCTTGCAGCAGGTTGCATGATCCTGAATATTACACTTAATATTGTTCTCATTCCTCATTTACTGGCATTTGGGTCCGCCATCTCAGCACTTGCTACTCAATTTTCCATGGCACTCGCCCAAATTCTGATTGTACAGCGAAAATTCAAATTCCGCATCAATTACAGGTTACTTCTCACCCTTGCTGTGTTTACAACCGGCGTTATTATTGTTAATTATTTTAGTATCAGTTTTCATTACGATAACAAAAAATGGTTCATTAATTTTGGAGCTATGGTAGCTATTTCAATAATCTGGGCATTCTTTACACGATTAATCAGTATAAAGTCAATGTTTCGCTTGTTAAAGTACGGATAGAGTCCTAATTTGCGCCCTAATTCTTGTACTTTAGCCCACATCCTATGGAAAATTCAGAAAATCAAGGTAATACGGTTCTTTTTGATTCGAGTCATGTACTCATTTTCATGTACACAAACCGGAAACGTTTGATTATTGTAGCCACTGTTGCTGCAATTTTATCAACGATTGCATCTTACCTGATGGAAACCAAGTACAAGTCCACAGTAATCATGATTCCAACGACCACCATTTCCCTGTCGAGTACGTTCAAAAAAGATGGAGAGGATATATTAAAATTCGGAGAAGAACGTGAGGCTGAACAAATGATACAGCTGTTAGCTTCGGATGCCGTGCGGGAGCATATCTGCACAAAGTACAACTTAATGAAGCATTATAAATTAAGCGAATCGAGCCCCTATAAAAAACTCTATCTGCGCCTCGAATTTGAGGACCGGATATGGTTCAGCAAAACCCCATCAAGTGCAGTTGAAATTGACGTAATGGATAGTTCCCCAGATACAGCTGCTGCGATAGCAAATGACATTGCCGGATTGGTGGATTCAGTTAAGAATAACCTGCAGAGAGAGCGGGCAACCCAATATTATCAGATTATTGAAAATGAATATTTAACGGAAAAACAGCTTGTTGAAAAACTACAGGATTCCCTGCGTATTTATACCTCTCAGGGAGTTTTTGATTATGAAATTCAGTCTGGCATTATTTATAAACAATATGCAAAAGCTATTGCTGCCAATAATTCCAATGGCATGCAGCAACTGGATACGAAGTTAAAATTCATTGCCCAGAAAGGCTGGGAGTATGTTGCATTACGTGATTATTGCTACCACGAACGTAATCAGCTATTTGCTTTGAAAACAAAGTGCGATCTGGCAAAAATAGATGTGGGACGCTTTCTTTCCTTTAAATATATGGTCAATCCCGGAGTGGTTGCTGAAAAACGCACTTCTCCTATTCGCTCACTGATTGTATTAACTTCCACCCTGGCATCTTTACTTCTTGCAATTGTCATTCTGTTGGCGATGGAAAAATTCAAGACCATCAGGGTGAGGTTGTAAATGCCTGTAAATACGAATGCTGACCGGAAAGAATAGTGCAGGATATTATATAGTCAGCCTTTCATTCATTTGCCTGAATTTTTTCTATTTAACAAAGGGCATTTTCTATTTTAACTTTTTACCCCTGATTTGCCTTTTTGTTCTGGCAGCACTGTTTGCCATGGACAAACTCTTTCTGATGATCGTATTCTTCACCCCGCTTTCTTTGTCCCTGGGCGATTTCCTTAACACCAATTCTCATACTGATTTAACTTTTCCAACAGAACCCCTTTTATTTGGCATTTTATTGTTGTTTGTTTTTAAGTTGCTAACCGGTTATAGATTGGACAAGAAACTGATAAAGCATCCGGTCACACTCGCCATACTTTTTAACTTATGCTGGATTGCTATCACTGTCATATTCAGTACCATGCCACTCATTTCTTTTAAATTCCTGGTAGCGAGACTTTGGTTTGTGATCCCTTCATTTCTGGTTGCTACACAGGTTTTTAAAAACAAAAAAAACATGAAGCGTTTTGTCTGGTTATATGTCATTCCGCTGACAATTGTTGTATTCTATACTATTTACCAACACGCTAAGTATAATTTCGCAGAACATCCTGCGAACTGGGTTGTAAAACCATTTTACAACGACCACACTTCGTATGGTGCAATGCTGGCGCTGTTCATACCTGTATTGGCAGGGTTTCTGTTCTTAAAAAACTATTCTCTTGCCTATAAAGCAGCGGCCCTTTTATTTCTGCTTATTTTTCTAGTCGCTACTATATTGTCCTTTACCCGCGCAGCATGGGTTAGTTTAGCGGTCGCTTTGCTATTCCTGATCCTGTTACTCTTCAGAATCCAGCTAAGGACTATTTTTATCACACTTATTGTTGCTGCCGGAATTTTCTTACTTAATCAGGATAAGATTATGATGAGCCTTGAGAAAAATAATCAGGATTCTTCCGACAACCTGACGGAACATGTGCAATCTATTTCAAATATTTCTACTGATGCCTCCAACAAAGAACGCATCAACCGCTGGAACTGTGCCTTCCGTATGTTTAAGGAGAAACCCGTTTTTGGATTCGGACCCGGAACGTATAGTTTTCAATATGCCCCATTCCAGGTAATAAAGGAAAGGACAATTATCAGTACAAACCATGGAGACGGTGGAAATGCGCATAGTGAATACATTGGTCCCCTTGCCGAATCCGGGCTGATTGGTTCCTTAAGTTATATTCTTATTGTTGTGCTTGTTATCATCAAAGGGATGAAATTGTATTACCGGCTGGAGGATAAAGAACTAAAACTACTTACCTGCATAATTTTACTTGGATTAGTTACTTATTTTATTCATGGATTTATGAATAATTTCCTCGATACGGACAAGGTCTCTGTTCCGTTCTGGGGATTTATTGCCATGCTTGTTGCCATCGATGTTTATCACTCACCTGAACCTGCAGCTAAATAAGGCAATATCATCCACATAAGGCATCTTACCTTTATGCTCGATTAATTCGTGAACAATACGTTTGTTCAATTCCTTCATGGTTAATGAAGGGAAATTAAGCAACAGGTCGTTTAATGTTTTAACACCAAATTCCTCCCCCTGTTCATCTTCCAGTTCCACTACCCCATCCGTATAACAAAGGACAAGATCATTAGGGTTCAACAGGACTACCCCTTCTTTAATGTTCATTATTTCATCCAGCATCCCTAAACCTGTGCAACCCAGACGAAGCTGCATGGTATTCGTTCCGCTAATTAATAAGGGTGGGTTGTGGCCTGCATTGATGTAATTAAGTGTATGTGTTTTTTCATGGTAACGGGCTATAAAAAAAGTGATAAATTTCTCACCTTTCGCATTTGCCATTACTTTTTTATTCAATTCACGCACCAGGTCAGTCAGGGATTTGTGCATATGCAACAGCACCCGCAGATTAGCCTGAAAATTGGACATGAGCAGAGCCGCAGCTACTCCCTTTCCGGATACATCCCCCATACAAAAAACAACTTCATTTTCATTCAGACGGATAAAATCATAGTAATCTCCGCCGACCTGCTGGTGAGGCAGGTAAATCGCAGCCATTTCCATTTTTTCATCATTCGGCAGGGAACTTGGAAATAACATGGATTGCATTTCAGAAGCCAATTCCAGTTCCTTTTTAACAGCAACCTGCCGCAGGTTCTCTTTTGCCAGTTTCTTATTTTCGATCGCCACGAAGATAATATTGGCCAAAGTCTGAATAAAAGGCAAGTGCTTAATGGCAGGACTAACGGCTACCTTGTCTTCTTCCAGATCGCCCAATAAAATATATGCGAGGGGAGTTGTTTTATGGAATACAGGGACGACAATTTCAAAAGACTTATTTAATGCTTCAGACGAAAACTGAATAGTGGTGATCTCACTTATATTCAAAAGGTATTTCGCAACATCAATCTGATTGTATTCACTCCCTACTCCATATTTTAGGATACAACTCCACTTCTCATCTTCGTTCGCGAACAGAACAAGCTTCCCAATATTGAGTTCACTTCTCAAAAAGTCTTCAAATATCTTGAGAAGACCTTCCTTGGACAGATTGTTATTGATCGCTTTTGTTACCTCAAGCAACAAATTCAGCTTTAGGTCCTTATATTTAACTGACAATGATTGCGACGAAATCTTTTTAATCATGATTTTCGCTTTATACTCCTTTTTCGAGTTTTTTGAGTCTTTCAATTAATGCCGGAATTCCTTTAACAAGGACCAGTTCCTTCATTTTTTCCCGGGCTTCTATCGCCGGGCTTCCGAAATAGGTTTTTCTGCCCTCCAAAGATCCTGTTAATCCGGATTGACCGAGGACGATAGCTCCTTTTCCTATCAGCAGATTACTTGGAACTCCAACCTGACCCCAAAGAGTAACGTCATCTTCTATTATTACCATTCCTGAAATCCCGACATGGGCGGCAAAAAGGCACCGTTCCCCAATGACGGTATCATGCCCAACCTGAACATGATTATCAATTTTAGTCCCCTTCCCGATAATTGTATCTGCGGAAACCCCCCTGTCAATTGTACACAATGCACCAATCTCCACGTCATCCTTAATAATTACTCTCCCACAGGAAATCATTTTGTTGAATTTATCCGGTTTCCTTTGATAATAAAATGCGTCTGCACCAATAATACTACCTGCGTGTATAATAACATTGTCACCGATGATGCAATCATTGTAAATCACTACATTGGGATGAATGATGCAATTATCACCAATGATGACATCATTCCCCAGATAAACGCCAGGCATAATATGTGTATTTAAACCAACCTTTGCGGAATCGCTGACCGATTTTGCAGAATAGACAGCAGGTTTAAACCAGGATACTAATATATTATAATCCCTGAATGGATTATCAGAAACCATTAAAGCCTTACCGGGAGGACATTCCACTTCTTTGTCTATCAGAATTGTTGTCGCATCAGATGAAAGAGCTTTTGCATAGTATTTTGGGTGATCTACGAAAACAATATCCCCTGCCTCCACCCTGTGAATCTCGTTAAGACCAGTTACGACCTGATCCGGAGAACCTATGATCCTGGCATGGATAATAGATGCGATGTCTTTTAATTTATATGTCCGGTTGAGTCTCATAAGGATAATACTTCAAGCATTTTCAATAATTCAGGGTTTAGCCTGTGTATGTGTTTAACCGCCTGTTCAAAAGGAGTGTAAGTTATTTCTTTGTTAACTATTCCAACCATTACGCCTTGTTTTGATTTCATCAGCGCATTGACTGCTTCATATCCCATACGGCTGGCATTTACCCTATCCATGCAGCTTGGTGTCCCACCACGCTGAATGTGTCCCAGAATGGTGACACGAGCTTCATATCCCTTTACTTTTGCAGTTACTTTTTCAGCAATTTCAAACGCGCCACCTGCTTTATCTCCTTCCGCTACAATAATAATTTTGGAAGACTTTTTCCGCTTTACATTTTGAAGTTTCTCAATTAAAGCTTCGATATTGGTCGGAGATTCAGGCATAAGTATTGCCTCGGCCCCAACCGCAATACCACTTCTCAAAGCTATGAGTCCTGCATCTTTTCCCATGACCTCCACAAAAAATAACCGGTCATGTGATTCCGCAGTATCCCGGATTTTATCCACCGCCTCTACTACTGTATTGATAGCAGTATCATAACCGATTGTCATATCCGTTCCAACCAGATCATTATCAATTGTTCCCGGAAGGCCAATGACCGGGAAATTAAATTTAGTACCTAAATCCCTTGCTCCCCTTAAAGTTCCATCCCCTCCTATTACGATCAATCCATCAGCTTTAAAAGCCTTCAGATTCTTATGAGCCCGGCTCATTCCCGCCTCTGTAACAAAACGAGCACTCCTTGTTGTTTTCAGGATTGTTCCTCCCCGCTGAATGATATTAGCAACTGATGAAGCCTGAAGTTTTATAAACTCATTATTAATTAAACCTTCATACCCATGCATGATGCCAAGTACTTCCAGCCCATGATACGCTGCAGATCTTACTACAGCCCGAATAGCGGCATTCATACCGGGAGCGTCCCCGCCGGAAGTCAGTAAAGCAATTCTGGACAAGCTCTTTTTCATAGCGGGCACTTATTCCGATTTTTTCAAAACCTTTACACTGCCTTTTTCGACGATGACTTTATCTCCTGAACAGATTGATTTATATTGGATTTCCCAATTGTAGTCACCCGGAAGAACCTCCTTACCATTATAATTACCATCCCATTCTTTTCTGCGGTCATTGGATTCAAAAATAAGTTTACCCCGGTCAGTTAGTATTTTCAAGTTAAAAAAGGTAGCACCATTTAAAATAAAAGCAAAACGATCATTAAACCCTCCCTTATTCGGTTTAAACTGCTTGACCGCAATAACCACTTTAGCTTTATTTGCAAAAGTTACATTTATACTATCCGATTTAATACAAATGCCATCACTAACTGTAACTGCATAGATTCCACTTGCCTTGGCTTCACAAATTTGAGTAGTGGCGCCTGTAGACCATTTATAACCAAGACCCGAATTACCACCATCTAGCTTAAAAATTTCCCCGCAAACAGTTGTATCCCTGCCCAGATTAAGTTCAATTGGTTTACGGAATTTTATCTTTACAGAATCCGTAACACTTTCTGTTGCGCTACTCACTTTAACAGAATAAACACCGGATTTGAAAACGGTGATTTTTTGCTCTGTCTGGCCAGTTGACCATAGGTAACGGGCACCCGGATTTTTTGCGTCCAATACCAATCGCTTGTCACATATCGCTGTGTCATTACCCAGTTTGAGCCGGAGGTTATGATACTCCAGAATGAAAAAATCGGGCAAGCCGAAAGTGCTGTATTTCCCTTTCAGATGGAGCGCATTTTTTTTAAAACCGCATAACTTCCCATTGGCATTGGGGTTAGAAATCACATCAAGGTATTGTCCAAGTTTTGCAATGTATAATTTACCATCCGGACCAATCTGCATGGCTCCAAATCGTGTGCTGTCATTCCGGGAGACACGAATAGCAGTCCCTGCAATGTCCTTTTCTTTCAGGTTGTACTGGACTACACCTGCCCCTCCGGCCTGATAGGAAACATACAGTTTGCTGTTATCCGGAGAAAAACTGACTCCATAAGCATTGCCTGCACTTGGCAGTAACTGCTGGTTGGAAACATTTCCGGTTTGATTATTAAAATCAAACAATTCAATCTCCTTATCCGGTATATAACATATGGCCTCCGCCAGTTTTGTCCCGTCCGGTGATCCTTTCAAATAGCCGATAGATTCAGAATTATTTTTGGATCCAACGTCCTTGTGCAGGGAACCTACCTTGGAAATTATAGGGTCTCCTATCCCTTTGTTATCAACTGAATAACAATAAAATGCGTCGGAATTCCATTGGTGAACAATGACCCACCAACCCTTGCCGTTTCGTTGTTTAACCGCGGTCAGCTTTTCAGTTACCGGGCTTAACAATCGTTGATTTTTTACAGTTACTGCACCAAGGCCTTTGTTCAAATCCATATCAATAACAGAATAACAAAACCCTTTTGAACCCGCAAGTTCATCCGTAGTAAAGAAATAATACTTCTTTGCCTCTCCCGGCATCTTTAAAATCAGGCAGGATTGTGTGGAAGAGTTTGCTCCGGAAAGCCCCGTTCCATTCAACATAACCAGGTGGTTTCTATCCCATATCGTTACCCCGTCGGAATAAAATAAAAGCCTGCCC
>Ga0207067_10186_pt1 | contig 19814 bp, 12 predicted proteins | sample Alteio_BWMinCont_25_FD_153484 | JGI IMG/M metagenome (GOLD analysis project Ga0207067, IMG submission 153484) | Enriched cells from forest soil in Barre Woods Harvard Forest LTER site, Petersham, Massachusetts, United States -... | ecosystem: Environmental > Terrestrial > Soil > Temperate forest >...
ATCCTACATCAAAAAACCGCAGGTACAATTTTCTGATTTTCAGCTCCTTCAAAAAATGAGCCTCATAAGGGCGAATTAAATACCTTGTTTTCCAAAAATAAAATGCCCGTTCAGAGGAATCAGGGTTTCGCTTACATCCTGTGAATAGAATCAGAATAAAAATAGCCGGGCAAGAGAATTTCAAAATCTATACAATCACAAACTTTGCTCCAAAGCTATGTGAATTAAGCAGGTTTGCATAATTACACTTATATTCGCCCATTAATTCATTCAGATGGCCAACAGAATAATTTCGGCAGCAATTTTCATTATTACTCTTTTTATAGATGTAAAGGCCTATTCCCAGACCAGGTCCGACTCTGCAAAAATTAACTGGAAAAGCCCCCGTGAAAATTACGATTATAAATATGCGTATCATGGCAAAGGAATCTATTACATCCACGGAGAACCTGTAGCCCGGAAAGATTACGATTTTTACATACATAAGTGTGACAGTATCTCAAAAGCAAATGGTCACGCAACTATTTTTTTATCAGGTGTGCCGGAAGCAGATATCATTTCAGAAGGCGCTTATTATGGAACAAATTCCGGCTTTATCAGTGCGGGACTGAGTTTCACAATGCCTTTTAGTTTCTTCTTAAAAGATTCTGCTGCCGCTCATTTTAAGAATTTCAGCCTGAACTGGAAAGTACTTTTGGGTATAAACGGAACGGAGTACTTCTATTTTCACACCAATGGAGAGAGTGCCATTATATCAAAAATACCACTGGGAAATGGGCAATCATCCAATGGAAATACGATAGGAATTGACATCTTAACTATTTTTGTTTTGACTTTGCCGGAAGGCATCAGTTACACTTTTCCATTTAAGAATTGGCGCCTCAGCGCGTTTGTTAATCCATTGGGCGGAGATTACTGGAAGGATGCTAAAATAAATTATAAAACAGGAGCATCAACGTTTGATTTTGGAATTAAACCAGGTTTTGTTACCCATTCGAAAATGACGGTAGGATTTATGTTAGGATACAGAATGCTATATGCAGATGGCTACAACAGAGGCTTTGAAGGAGGCCTGAGTCTTGGCTGGCAATTATATTAAGCCCATTCCCGGGCGACATCCAGACATGAACATATCCGCAACACGGACAATTGATTTAGTATGAATTCTAACCCCTGTGTACAAAATAAACGCTATTTAATTCTTGCCCTGATTTCATTTTGCCTTGTTTGCCTGAGGCAGGTATCGCTCGGACAGACCCATGAAGGATGGTATAGGCGTGGTGTGGAGCATGTGAAGGCCGGGAATTACAAAGAAGCGCTGGAAGATTTTAACAAATCGATCGAACTAAGCGCGAATGATCACAATGCCTGGTTTAACAGGGGAATTACCAAAGAAAAGCTTGGAGACTTTAACGGAGCCATAGAGGATTACAGTAAAGCCATTGGGCTAAGCCCTTATTTCGAAAGGGCATTTTGTAACCGGGGCATTGCAAAAAGGAAGCTCGGGAATTTCGCAGGAGCCATTCAGGATTACGACAAAGCCATTGAGTTAAAGTCGCACGATGCCAATGCATATTGTAACCGTGGAAACGCAAAAGGCGACCTGGAGCAATACAACGAAGCAATTCTGGATTATACCAAAGCCATTGAACTGAATCCCGATTTTGCGGAAGCCTATAATAACCGCGGAGTGGCCAGACAAAAACAGGGCGACAGCAAAGGCGCTTGCCTGGATTTCAATAAGGCTGTTGAATTTGGAAATAAAAATGCAATGGATTTACTCAGTAAGAATTGTAAATAAAGCAGAGTTCGTGTTTGCAAATAAATAGGGCCTTTGAATTGTTTTTTATCCCGCGCATACGAACTCGCCCTTAAATCCGGAGACTGCTTTGAACATATTTTTTGACACTCTTATACGTTCATTTTGGTGAACCTATGAGCCTCCATAGGTTTATTTCAGCAGACCTATAAAAACACTCCAAAAGAGCTTGCTTACCGAAAGAACAAAAGCGGATATCTGTACTACCATTTTTCCGGCTAAACACCCTATGAATAAAGAAGCGAGGCACCCAAATTCAAAACTTACAACCACCCCGCCTGCCTGTACCACTCAATCGTTTCCCGGATACCTTTATCCAAATCATATTCCGGCTCAAATTTCAAATCATCCCTCAGTGGCTGGATATCACATTTCCAGTTTACGCTTTCCAGTTCCTTCACTTTATCCAGGTTCAAAACAGGTTGTTTGCGGGTGATGTATTTTGTTGACTCCGATAAGACAGCAATCAGACGAACCAACCCAAGGGGCAATTGTATCCGGATTGTTTTCCTGCCCAAAACCTGCTTTATGACAGTACCAAAAATCTGACTGTCATACACATTTCCATCAGAAACAAAATAGCCTTTATTCATTGCCTCCGATTCCATGGCAAGAAATGCAGCTTTGACTGCATCCTTCACATAAACGAAGCTGAGGTATTGTTTTTTGAATCCAACTCCCAGTTCAATGTGCTTGTTGATAAGGGAGAACACAGTAAAAAGGTCTTTCTCCCTGGGGCCATAGACAGCAGTGGGCCGTATGGATATATAAGGGAACCCATTTAATCCGCCTAAATATTTTTCCGCCTCCAGTTTGCTTTTACCATAAGCGGTAACCGGATGAGGAGTGTCAGAAGAAGACACCGGTTTAACATTCAGAGGGTCACCCGGACCATATGCAGCCAGGCTGCTCATGTACATAAATTTCTCAGGCACCCTGTTCAGGCTGATTAAAACTTCAATGAAATTTTTGCTGTACTGGTAATTGGAAATACGATACCCCTTTAGGTCAAATGCTTTTGTGAGTCCTGCGCTGTGAATGACATAATCGAAATGAGGTGCGTCTGATAACTGCCGGCTCAACAAACCAACATCTGAAAAATTAAGTTCCAAAAATTTTATCCTCGAATCAGTCAGGTACTGAACAGAACTTGTTTTCCTGATGCCTGCATAAACCTCATACCCTCTTTTCAGGCCCTCCTCCACTAAAAAACTACCTATGAATCCACTTGCTCCGGTGATGAGTAACTTCTTACCACTCATCTCACAAAGCTAATTCATACATCCGGTATTTTTTATACGGTTCGGCCTTGATATTCAGCATGGCTTTGTTCATCGGCTGGTTGTGTTCAAGTATCCAGGATGCTTCTGCGGTGAGAATTTTTTTCTTTTTTGCGGTTATAATATTGCGTGCATAAAAGCAGGCTTCTATGCCCATTTTACGGTATCCCTCCACTACGCCCAGCGTTATGACCCGGACCTTATTAATCTTCCCTTTGTTCATCAACAATTTGAAGATACCAGTCGGAAGCAGTCTGCCTTTCTTGATTGTAATAAAAATCTGGTTCATGTCCGGTATCGAAAGCGAAAACCCAACTGCTTTTCCATTGTGTTCAGCGATATAGCAAAAGTCAGGATCAAGAATCATTTTCATATCCTTTGCCATAAAATCAAATTCCTCATCCGTCATTGGAACAAAGCCCCAGTTCTTGTCCCAGGCAGAATTATACACCGTCTTGATTTTGTCAACTTCCTTCTTAAAATCTTTCATTTTAACCGTACGAACAGTAATGCCTTTTAGCTTTAACCGGTCTTCCAGTTTATTCACCAGTTCCACCGTGCGGGTTGACAATTCATTTGTATTCAGGTGGTAGGCAATTAAATCCGTCTTTTTCTTAAACCCGTATTTTTCTACATATTCCGGGTAGTATGATTTATTATAAGTCATCATCACTACAGGGGGCAGATTAAAACTATCTACCAGCAATCCACAGGTTTCGTTGGTAGAAAAATTCACAGGGCCAATAACAGAAGTAAGTCCTTCCTTCTTAATCCATGCAGAAGCAGTATCAAAAAGTTTTTCAGCCACTTCATATTCATTGATGACATCGAAGAAACCAAAGAAACCATCCTTAGCTTTGGTATACTCGATATGGTTATTATTTCTTATTGCAGCGATACGGCCTACAACCACAGAATCCTTTACAGCAAGGAATAAATCCAGTTTGGAATGCTTGAAAAACGGATGCTTTTTAGCATCCAGCAAATCTCTCTGAGCAATGAAAAGCTCAGGAACATAACAGGCGTCATTTTTGTAGAGCTGATGAGGGAAGTCAATGAAATCCCGCATCTCATTTGAGGTAGTGACTTTTTTTACGGAGACCATTTTTTAAGCTGTTGTTGTCTGGGTTGATAAAATGTGCAGCTTTTTTGCTGCTTTATTGATTTTTTCAATGGCCGCATCAATCTGAGCTATCGTATGTGTAGCCATCAGCGAGAACCGGATCAGGGAAGAATCGCTTTTAACAGCCGGCGACACCACTGCATTTACAAATAAACCATCCTCCAGCAACATCCGGGTGAGTTTAAATGTTTTCTCATCGTCTCTGATGTAAATGGGGATAATCGGACTTTGGGTCTTGCCTGTTTCAAATCCAAGCTCCTTCAGGCGTTTCATGGCATAATGCGTGTTCTTCCATAATTGTTCAATTCGCTGAGGCTCTTCTTGAATAATTTTCAATGCTGCAAAGGCACTGGCCGCATTGGCAGGAGAAATGCTGGCGCTGAAAATCAATGACCGGGAATTATGTTTGATGAAATTGATCAGAGATTCATCACCTGCAATAAACCCTCCGATACTTGCAAGAGATTTGCTAAAGGTTCCCATAATGATGTCCACCTGATCGCTTAATCCGAAATGAGCAGCGGCCCCCGCTCCGTTTTTTCCTAAAACTCCAATGGAATGCGCTTCATCCAGCATAATGCTGGCGCCATATTTTTGAGCCGTTTTTACAATATCCGGCAGGTTAATCACATCCCCTTCCATGCTGAAAATGCCCTCAATCACGATCAGCTTGATTTTGTCTGCCGGAAGCGTGCTTAATTCTTTCTCAAGCGATTGAATATCATTGTGTTTAAACTTAATCACTTTTGAAAAAGACAGCCTGCATCCATCTATAATGGAAGCATGATCACATTCATCAATCAGCAGATAATCTGTTCTTCCTGCAAGTGCAGAAACAGTTCCAAGGTTAGCCTGAAATCCGGTGCTGAAAACAATAGCGGCTTCCTTGCCTAAATAGTCTGCCAGTGCCTTTTCCAACTGTATATGTAAATCGATCGTTCCATTTAAAAATCGTGAACCGGCACAACCAGTTCCATACTTGTTGACAGCATTTATGGATGCCTCCTTAATTTGGGGATGATTTGTTAATCCCAGGTAGCTGTTTGAGCCAAACATCAGAACTTTTTTTCCGCCAACTACTACTTCGGTATCCTGGGCAGACTCTATGGGGTTAAAATACGGGTAATACCCTCTCTTTTTTATTTCCTGAGGGGCAATATAGGCCTGCATCTTTTTCTGTAATGGGGTCATCTTCAATAAAGATATACGAAAGCAGGTTATCGCTTCCGGCAAACTTCAAACAAATATAAAAATAAAAAAAGGTGGAGCGAATTTTACATCTGCCCCACCTTTAATCTTTGAACCTGAATTATGCTTTTTTTACATTCGTAGCATTCGGTCCTTTCTTACCTTCTGTAACTTCATACGTTACAGTATCACCTTCGCGAATATGATCTTGTAATCCGGTTGAATGGACGAATAGTTCTTCACCTGTTGCGTTGTCCTTGATAAATCCAAATCCCTTTGTTTCATTAAAAAATTTAACTGTGCCTGTTTTCATAATAACTGTTTTTTTTGGTTAATAATGGGCAAAGATACTCTTTTAAAAGAACTTGACTAAATTTGAGGGTGAAAATTCCTGTTTTTTGTTTTTTCCTCCTTTCAGCACTTTTGTCAATAGCGCAGGACAAGCTTGTTCTGAGTGGGTCTGTTGATGTGAGCGGATCGAAAGAAAACGGGAAAAACGATTCCATAGGGCTGCGGATAGATAAAAACTACCTTTCCGGAAAATTCAGCAGCTATAAAGCTCCGCTAAAGGATCAGGTTACGCTAAGAGATAAGGCGTTTCCCGCCGGCAATGTGACTCCCGCAGAAAAGTTGTTTAATATGGACGTTTCTCTGAAGAGAAACCGGATTGCTGATTTTACCTATGAAGGCCAGACGATAGAAATTTACCTGGAGCCCGGGAACGATTTAGCCTTAAAATTTAAAGCGGGCAATTTAGCTCAAAGCATTGTATTCTCTGGCAAAGGAGCTGCTGCTAATGAATTTAAGAGGAAATTTGATACAGCCTTTGCTGCTGACTTCAGTTCCGCTCTGATGGAAGAAAAAATGAAAAATCTTGCAGTGGACGAGTTTGAAATGGACATTTTTAACAACCGGAAAAGGGAAAGCGCATTTTATGATTCGTATCCGGACAAAGTCACTCTATCTGCGGATTTTAGAAAATATATGGAAAACCGCATTCGTTACAATTACCTCCGCTTTTTACTTGCCTGGCCCATTGTAAATGCCAATAAAAGCAATGCCATCCTTACGGTTAAACCTTTGCCTTCGGCGATGATGGATGTGTTTGAAAAGATAAACCTGAGTGATGATGCCGCCATGATCTGTGAATCTTACAGGAATTTCCTCACCTATTATGTCACCTATTTCGCTTCTGAAAAAAACGGATTTAACAAATTCACAGATTTCACCACCTCAGCCGAAAAAAAATATGTTGTAGCAAGTGATAGATTGAAAGCTGAGCCCCTGTTATTTTACCTCAGCAACTTTTTATGTGAAATGGGAGAGAAAATAGATCCCGAAACAGTGAAACGCCTTTATGATGAGATTAAAAAAGCGGACAGGTCAGGAGATTATGCAACTGTTGTGAAAGAAAAACTGGGAAAATGGATGCAAACAAAACTGCCAAAAAAGGTGGAAATGAAACAGGATGCTCCCACCACCGGGTTCAAGGCGCTGGGCCTGGACGGTAAAGAAATGAGCATCTCGGACTTTAAAGGAAAAGTCGTTTATGTGGATTTCTGGGCAAGCTGGTGTGGCCCCTGCAGACAACAGTTTCCCTTCAGCAAAATACTCCATGACCGATTCAGTGAACAACAAAAAAAAGGAATTGTATTCCTTTATATTTCCTTTGATAATACCGAAGAAATTTGGAAAAATGCCCTGAAAGAACTCCAGTTGGAAGGCGAGCAGGGGTTATCCACTGGAGGATGGAACTCATTGGCAGCCAAGTATTTCCAATTAAACAGTATTCCCAGGTATTTACTGATTGACAAAAAAGGGAACGTTGTTTTACCTAATGCCAAAAGACCTTCTGATGAAGGAGCATTTCAGGACATTCTGGATTTGCTCGTGGGGAAATAGCCAGTATGTACGGTGGCAGGTTTTTTTGCTTTGGTTTAGAAAAAATAGTATGCTACATTTATTGCCATAAAGAATTCAAAAATCCAGTTTTATGAAGAAGCTATTCCTATTATTTTCTGTTTCAGTCTTGCTGATTACCTCCTGTAAGGACGAAAACGCCGGAAAACAGATTTCAGAATTGCAAAGCCAGGTCAGGCAATTGCAGCATAACGACAGCACTTTAGCGGTAGAGGTGGATAGTTTAAGAATGTTACTTTGCGCTTATATAGCAAGAAATACCAGCATGGCTTCAGAAAAATCATCAGGCAAAATCGCCAAGAAAGCGGAATCCGGTTCCCCTTCAGGAACTGCCACTTCCGCAGCTGATCCTGTTGCTGCTAAACCCCCAATGAGCAAGGCAGAGGCCAATTTTAAAAAAATGCATTCCTGGGAGTGCTCCAAATGCCATAAAGTGGCGGATATTGAGAATAAACCCAAAGCCAAACCCTGTCCCAAGGGCGGAATGCATGACTGGCAATAAGATATACGGAATTAAGGCAGATAATTTGCTTTCCTGCTAACTAATTCCTACCTTCATAAGCCTTAAAAAAATAAACCTATACCATAAACTATATACCAAATGAAAACAAAGTTATGTACTATTCTCAGCATCGCCCTGCTTGGAGCAGGGGCAATGGCACAAAAATCAGAGGTTAAGAAAACGGCAAAAATGGCTGCATCTGCTGTTGCCGATCAGCCAATCAACATGGCCGGAAAGATTCGGTGTTCCTCCGCATCACCTTCCAGGGAATGGGATGTTATGTTTAACAAAATGGTCGATCAGTATAAAAGTGATCTTGCCGCTTCAAGAATTGCCGCATCTAACTATGTTATTCCAATTGTGTTTCATATAATTCACAGCGGACAGGCAGAAGGGACTTATCCGAATCTGGCTCAAAGTTTAATTACCTCACAGGTTTCTATCCTGAATGCAGACTATGCTGGTACAGGATATAGCACAAGTAGCTGGTCTAAGGCTCCGTTTGTATCAGGTGGGCACAATGCGTTTTATGATTATGCCATTGCAAACAGTTTAACCGGACCGGATGCTGCTGGAATAGCCATTGCAAATACCGGAATCAGTTTTTGCCTGGCTACCAAAGATGCTTCAGGCAATACATTGGCTGAACCTGGTATCGACCGCATCAATTGTACTACAAAAGGTTGGACCAATCCCACTGCTTTAACCAGCGCTAATTTTCAAACTTACATTGATGGAACCATTAAACCAGGCAGTATCTGGGATCCAACCAGGTATTTTAATGTATGGCTTACGGATGCAGGTTCCAGTAATCAGATTTTAGGCTATTCCACATTTCCTTCAGGAACTACCTTAGCAGGATTAAGTGGAGGTGGTTCTGGCAATGCAAATGCAACTACTGATGGATGCTGGGTTTTGGCCAGTTCTGTTGGCAGTAACTCAAATGCCCCTTACAATTTAGGCCGCACACTTACACATGAATCAGGGCACTATTTTGGCCTGCGCCATGTATGGGGTGATGGTAATTGCCTGGATGATTATTGTGCAGATACTCCTGGTGCTGCTGCTGCGAATTATTACGGTTCCGGTACTGGTAATACTACCTATACATATCCATACCATAAAGGAACGTGTACCAATACAGGAATGGCCAATCCAACCGATGGAGAATTGTACATGGCATTTATGGATTATTCAGACGACCAGTTCATGATGCTGTTCACCAACGACCAGCTGACACGTATGAAAGCTGCACTGACACAAAGTCCTGACCGTACCGGACTGACTGCTGCTTCTGCTACTTTGTGTACTGCAGCAACTGTTGTTAAGCCTGTTGCTTCCTTTACCTGGGGACCTCTTTCTCCATCAGCAAATTCAGTTACACAATTAACTGACGGAAGTTCAAATATACCTACATCCTGGGCTTGGACTTCTTCACCTACAGCGACTATTACAAGCAGCACATCTCAGAATCCCACCATTACATTCCCTGCAGCAGGGACTTATACGGTATGTGTAACAGCTACAAACTCAGCTGGCAGCAGCTCAACTTGTAACTCTATTGTTGTAACCAAGGCCTCAACTGCATCCGTATGTGATACCATAACGCATATTGGAAAGACGGATACGCTGAGCCTGTACATCGCAAATTCAACTACCTCCTCGCCTGACTCAGGTTATATCGCCGGAAATAATTTTTACGGTGACCTGCAAAAAGCTGAATTTTATCATCAGACTGACTTCCCTGCAGGGTCTGGCCAAATTAAAGGGGCAATCATTTTATTCTTCAGAAGTGGAACTACTGTTGGAACACATGGGACGTCCGCTATGTCTTTGAGTATGCTGAGCAGTGCTGCCGGTGCGCCGGGTGCTTCTTTGGCGTCTCAGTCCTTTACACTTACACAGGTTGGGGCCACTACAGCGGTGCAGGGAGTAAATTATGCAGGAACCCCCGGGTTAGGGTATTCTACTGCTATAATGGTACCATATACGGTCATGTTTCCAAGTCCGGTTAACCTGAGCAGTGACTTTTTCCTTTCGGTTACTTTACCAACTGTAGCAGGAGATACTGCAGCTATTTTTATGGGTGTAATCAATAAAAATACAGCAAATACAGCCTGGGAATTTCAAAGCGGTTCTCCCAACTCCTGGCATGCATTTTCCGAAACTCCTGCATCCTGGGGATTTAATGGGTCGCTGGCCATCCTTCCTTTGTATTGTTCCATTGCAACTTCAGTGGAAAACAGTGTGGATCTGAGTTCTGCCGTAACGATCTTCCCGAACCCTTCTGCAGGTCAGTTTACGCTTAGCCTCAATTTTGAAAAACAGGCAAATGCAACCATTACTGTAACAAATGTACTGGGACAGGTTATCCTTACTGATCTGGAACAGAACATTGTCAATCACTCGATGACGATGGACTTAAGTAAATTCGGCAAAGGGAATTATTTTGTGACCGTCAGATCTGAGAATGGAATCGTCACTAAGAGAATAGTGATCGCGGAGTAAAAATCTGTCAGGTGTTACAGAAACACCAAAGGTGTTAATTAACATTTAATTTTACCAAGAGGCTGCCTGATAAGCAGCCTCTTTTTTTAGTACCTTCGTCGACCGAAACAAGACTGTACCGGCCTAAACAAGAAATACAAAAAATGATCTGTCAAATGAAAAAAACAGTATGTATCCTTATCAGCATTGCCCTGCTTGGAGCAGGTGCCCTGGCGCAAAATTTGTCACCAGCAGGAAAAGTAAAAAAGAATTTGCCTTTGTCGAATACCCCCGCGGTTCAGGCAGGTAATATGACCGGAAAGATCAGATGTGCCTCTCCATCACCTTCTCATGAATGGGATATCATGTTTAACAAAATGGTGGATCAATACAAGAGCGATCTTGCTGCTTCAAGGGTAACTGCATCGAATTACGTTATTCCAATCGTATTCCATATTCTGCATACCGGGCAGGCTGAAGGGACCTACCCTAATATTGCCCAGAGTTTAATCACTTCTCAGATTGCTATTTTGAATGCTGACTATGCCGGTACCGGATATGCAACAAGCAGTTATTCTAAAGCTCCTTTTGTATCCGGAGGACACAATGCTTTTTATGATTATGCGGTCGCGAATAGTTTACCTGCTCCGGATAACAATGGAGTGGTTATCGTGAATACCGGTATCAGCTTTTGTCCGGCGATCAAGAATCCTTCAGGAACTGTATTGACTGAACCTGGCATTGACCGCGTGAATTGCACCACAAAAAGCTTTTCAAACCCTACGTCTTTTACAACTACTGCGACCTTTCAGGCATACATGGATGGAACAATTAAACCTGGCACTATCTGGGATCCTACAAAATATTTTAATGTGTGGATTTCCGACGAAAATGCAGGAGTCCAGATTTTAGGCTATTCTTCCTTTCCTTCCGGGACTACTTTATCCGGATTGAGCGGTGGCGGATCTACTTCTGCCAGTGCTTCCACGGACGGCTGCTGGGTACTTGCAAGTTCAGTTGGCAACAGTGGCTCCGGCAATGCACCTTACAATCTGGGCCGTACACTCACGCATGAATCCGGGCACTATTTTGGATTGCGTCACACCTGGGGTGATGGTAATTGCCTGACTGATTATTGCAACGATACTCCCGGAGCTGCTGCTGCGAATTATTATGGATCGGGCTGTACGCCTAAACCCTGCTCAGCATTTACCTATCCTTATCATGCAGGAACCTGTACCACTGAAGCCGGAATGGAAAACACGACTGATGGAGAGATGTACATGGCTTTTATGGATTATTCAGATGACCAGTTTATGATGCTGTTTACCAATGATCAGCTGATACGTATGAAAGCTGCACTGACACAAAGTCCGGACCGTACCGGCCTGACTGCTGCATCCGCCACTTTATGCACTGCCACAACTGTGGTTAAGCCTGTTGCTGCTTTTACCTGGGCTCCGCTCTCCCCTTCAGCAAATGGATCTACTCAATTAACAGATAACAGTTCGAATATACCTACCTCCTGGCTATGGACTTCAACAGGTCCAGGGACAGCCGTATTCTCGAGCTCAACCGCACAGGATCCAACTGTTGTATTTCCGGTTGCCGGTTCTTATACCGTATGTGTAACAGCAACGAATTCAGCAGGCAGTAATTCAGCCTGTAATACGATCACTGTAACAAAAGCATCAACCGTATCCGTCTGTGATACAGTTTCGCATATAGGGACAACAGATACACTTTCCTTATATCCGACAAATACATTAGCCACTACTGCTGACTCAGGTTTTTGGGGAGGTAACAATTCTTTGGGTAACCTTGCTGCGGCGGAGTTTTATAAACAAACTGATTTCCCTGCAGGCTCCGGAGAGATAAAAGGTGCCATTATTTTATTTTTTAAGGATGGGGCGATCGGTACCAAGGGAACTTCTACCATTGCATTTAATATGCTGAACAGCAATGCCGGAGTACCGGGAACATCTGTACTGGCTACCAAGTCTTTTGCCCTTAGTGCGGTTACTGCTATACCTGCCGTTACACATGTAGATTATGCCGGCAACCCTGCATTGGGTTTTGCTTCAGCTATAATTGTTCCGTATACGGTCATGTTCCCCACACCTGTAAGCCTTACAAGTGACTTTTTCCTGTCTTTGACATTTCCGACAACCGCAGGAGATTCTGCAGAAATATTCACGGACACCTATAATCACAATAAAGTGAATACCGGCTGGTTTAATTATGCCAATGGAGTATGGTATCCCTATGATTCTGTCGGCGCCAGATGGTCACTGGCCATCATCCCTTTGTATTGTTCTGTCATTACAAACGTGGAAAACAATGTGGATCTGAGTTCTGCCGTAACAATTTTCCCGAATCCATCTGCCGGACTGTTTACACTCAACCTCAATTTCGAAAAACAGGCAAATGCGACAATTACTGTAAGAAATGTGTTGGGACAGATACTGCTGACGGATCAGGAACAGAACGTTCTCAATCATACAATGACAATGGATTTAGGCAAATACGGAAAAGGGAATTACTTCGTAACTGTCAGATCCGAGAATGGAATCGTCACTAAACGAATAGTGATTGCGGAGTAGAAATCCGCAAAAGAAAATTCTGTTTGCTGTACAGGGTGAGGGCCGTGGTCACATGACCCAATCCATTGCCATGAGCGAGATAATCCGGCAGGCCGGAATGGAGGTTTGTGCTGTCCTGATAGGAAAAAGTGCGCAAAGGCAAATTCCGGACTTCTACTATGAAAGAATAAATGCCCCTGTAACTGCATACGACAGCCCTAATTTTATTACGGATGTCCGGATGAAAGCGATCCTCAAGTTTCCCACCATCGTAAAAAATTTAGGACTGCTTCCTGCTTTCAGGAAAAGCCTGAAATTAATTGATCAACAACTGAAAGAGCACCAGCCGGACCTGATCATAAATTTTTATGATCCACTGATCGGTTTGTATTATCTGTTTTACAAACCAACCATTCCTGTAGTTTGTGTGGCCCATCAATATTTCTACCATCACCCTGAATTCAGATTTCCCGACAGGGACCTGCTAAGCAGAATAAGCTTAAAGGTTTTTAACAAACTCACTGCCTATGGATCCTCAAAGAAACTGGCGCTCTCCTTCTATCCTTTCAATAACTCTGAAAAGCATTCCATTGTTGTCATTCCACCTTTAATCAGGGAAGCAGTTTACCGGCAAAAATCCACAGAGGGAACTTATATGCTGGTTTATCTGGTGAATTGCGGATATCTCGAAGACATTCATGCCTGGCACATGAATAACCCGACGATAGAGATGCATTGTTTCTCAGACAGGAAAAGCGGAACGGACGTGGAACAAATTCATGAAAATTTATTTTATCATGCACTCGACGACCGGAAATTTCTCGAGATGATGGGCAATTGCCGGGGGATTGTCTGTACTGCAGGTTTCGAAACAGTTTGCGAGGCACTCTACCTGGGTAAACCGGTTTTTACTGTTCCGGTAGAAGGGCAATACGAACAATTCTGCAATTCCAGAGATGCCTTTAAAGCCGGAGCCGGAATTTATGATAAGAAGTTTGACATTACACGTTTCCTGAATTACCTTGCAGCTGACCGGAACACAAGCGAAAAATTCCGGGATTGGGCAAAGCGTTCTTCGGAAAAAACAATGGAGCAGATTCTACTATTGCTGTAGTACGATCCGCTTTGATAAGGTTCCTTCAGCTGTCTGCAGCTGAAGTACATAAATACCATTGGCATATCCTTCCATATTAATCAGCCTTGTGTACAGATTTACCTGAGCCGCTTTATCGGAGAATACCACCTGTCCCATCACATTCACCAGCCTGATATACATATCCTGTTTCACTGCAGAACTGATTTCAAAGGTAAAATCACCGGATGTAGGATTCGGCCAGGCATTCAATGATAAAGCCGAACCATCCTGACCCAGAGCAGAAAGTCCTAAAGGAATATTCACTTTTATCAGAACTGTATCACAGGTATTGCATCCATTCGCATCTGTAACACAAATCTGGTATGTGCCATGCGCCTTATTACTGATCGTCTGGCCTGTAGCTCCTCCGGTCCATAAATAGGTATAAGGACCAGTTCCTCCTGCCGGAGTCGCAGTGGCACTTCCGTCAGAACAAGCATTACAGCTTGCGCTCACACGGGTTTTGTTAATGGTCAGCGTATTGGGTTGAGTCACCGTGACAGTACCAATCAAACTACAGTTATTCTTATCCGTAACCGTTACGGTATAGGTGCCAGCCTTGACATTGAAGGCCGTATCAGTGGTCTGAACCGGGGTGGTATTCCAGGCATACGTAAAGGGACTGGTTCCTCCGGCCAGATTAACGGAAGCCTTTCCATTGGTCGTTCCAAAACAACTGGTTCCTTTTTCAGCCAATGTGAGTGAGCCCGGAGCTATGGATCCAACCTGAACTGTAGCTGTTTGTTCACAGCCGGAAAAGTCGGAAACGGTTACAGTGTACTTACCTGAATCAAGGGCAGTAGCAGTCAGATTCGACTGAACCGGATTCGTTGACCAGGTATAATAATAAGGACTCAGTCCTCCGCTGGACGTCGCAGTAGCTGAACCGGTCTTCCCGCCACAGGCAGTATTATTGACAACAGGTGCAATTGTAATAGCCCCGGTGGCGTTAATGATATCCGTGAAGGCGGCTGTACAACCATTTTTGTCAGTAACTGTTACCTTATAGGTACCGGAAGTAAGATCTGCGACTGTCTGCGTTGAATCTGAATTATTCCACTTAAAACTGTATCCTTCTGCTCCGCCTACTGCTGAAATGCTATCCTTTCCATTAGCGGATCCATTGCAGGTTGGACTTGAATGAGTGAATGTGGCTGTGATTGCAGCGGACTGCCCGACAACTACAGCAGCTGTAGCAGGACATGAATTTTCATCCTTTACAGTCACGGTATAGGTTCCGGCTGTCAGGTTGCTGATAACAGAAGTATTCTGTGTGTTTGACCAGGAATAAAGATAATTACCTGCACCGCCGCTTGCGACTGCAGAAGCCGCTCCTGCAGACCCTCCGTTGCACAAATTAGCAGTAGCGGAAGTTGCCAGTACCAACGGAGTGGGCTGAATCAGGTTAAAGCTGGCAAAAGCAGGGCAAGCATTCGCATCGGTAACCATCACCGTATAATTACCTGCAGGAATATTGTCTATCTGAGAGCCAGTACCTCCTCCATTGCTCCAGGAATAAGTATAAGCACCTGTCCCTCCGGTTGGAGTTGCAAGTAATGCTCCTGTGCTTGCTCCAAAACAATGCGGATAATTAGGAGTAAGACTAACCGAAGGCCCGTTTGTGTTACCTATAATTACAGAAGTGCTGACCGTACATCCTTTGCTGTCAGTCACTTTCAGGCTGTAAGCACCAGCTCCAACACTGCTTAAGTTGGCAGTAGTGGCGCCATTACTCCAGGAATAGGTATAACCGGGCGTCCCACCGCCGGCAGTGATATTCACCGAACCTGTAGTACTTCCGCAGGTAGTATTCGTAAGGCCTGAAGCAGCCGCCACGATAGGTGCTGTTTTCTTCACTGAATCGGAGACTACATCAATACAACCATTCACATCACTGACAGATACAAAGTATAAACCCGTTTTTAATCCCGTAACCGCGGATGCTGTTTGTATAGGACTGGTACTCCAATGGTAAATATATTGTCCCGTGCCCCCGCTTCCGGATGCCGATACGGTGCCATCGTTTCCTCCGTTACAGGAAGGAGGTGTTGCGCTTACATTGACTGTCAGAGCCGCGGGTTCTGTAATCGTTCCGGAGGCCGTATTCGTGCAGGAATTGATATCCGTAACTGTAACCGTATATCCGCCGGCGACCAGACCACCTGCAGTTGCTGATTTATCCGAATTGGTCCATAGATAAGTATAGCCCGGGGACCCACCGGTAACCATTGCTGTCAGGCTTCCATTTGAACCTCCTTTGCAACTTACCTCTGTTGTTGTAAAAGTAATCCCCAGAACCGCCGGCTGGGTAATCGTAACGACAGTTGTCACTGAGCAAGTATTCGCATCCGTAACCGTCAGCGTATAACCAGCTGCAGCAACACTGCCACTAACAGAGGTTGTACTTCCACTGCTCCAATTGTAAACATAGGTTGGTACCCCTCCGCTTACAGTGACGTAAGCCGAACCATTACCCGAAAAACAGGCCGCTCCGGTTTGGGTAGATGCAACAAGTATAGCAGAAGGTTGCGTAATGGTCACATTGGATATGGATTTACAATTAGCGGCATCCGTAACTGTCACGACATACGTGCCGGCAGCCAACCCGGAAGCTGTGGCACCTGAGGTTCCATTGCTCCAGGAATAGCTCAGCGTCCCTGACCCACCTGTAGCAGAAGCAATCGCACTTCCGCTACTTAAACCATAACAATTTTCATTCACCACCGTACCGGTTGCGGAAACTGTAGCTGCTCCTGCGTTATTCAGAACAGCCGCGGTGCTTGCACTGCAACCCTTACTGTCCGTTACCGTAACATTGAAAACACCCGCAGACTGCGCATTTAAAGTTGCAGCAGTTGCCCCTGTACTCCAGGAATACATATAAGGAGCGATGCCACCCGTTGGTGCAACACTTATGGATCCGTTTACGCTTCCACAAGACGCCACGCTGGAAGTGATAGCGGGAGTGATCTGCGAACCTGTCGCCGTGAGCACATCCACTGCAGTACCCGTGCATCCATAACTGTCTGTTATCGTAACTGTGTAGGATCCTGCCATCAGCCCGGAAACGGTCTGGGTGGTCTGAACAGGGTTACTGGACCATGCATAGGAATAAGGAGAAGTACCTCCTGCCGGAGTAACCATTCCCACTCCATTCGCACCACCAAAACAGGTAACTGCAACACTGGAGGTAACTCCGCCAACAACCCCTGGCTGGGTGATCGTCACGGCACTTGTTACCGGACAGCTAAGCGCGTCAGTTACTGTTAATGTATAAGGTCCTGCCACGAGACCAGTGATGGTTGTTCCTGTGGATGTGTTACTCCAGGAATAGGTATAGGAAGGTGTCCCTCCGCTTACGGAAGCTGAAGCGGTTCCATTGGACAAACCGTTACAAGTAACATTTCCTGCAGTTGTTTTAATACTGATTGCTGTTGGTTGAGTAATCGATGTATTGGCCACAAATACACAACCATTCTGGTCCGTAACTGTAACACTATAATTCCCGGCTTTCAGATTGGTTGCCGTAGCACCGGTTTGCGAAGGAGCTGAGTTCCAAAGATAAGTATAGGCTGTTGCTCCACCAGTAACCAAAGCAGCTGCCTGTCCGGTAGAAGCACCATTGCAGGAAACATTGGTTGGAGTAATGGTAGCCGCCAACGTACTGCTGTTGTTTACGGTTGTCACGGCAGTAATGGTGCAACCGCTTGCATCCGATACAGTTACTGTATAGGTTGCGGCACCCAGACCGGTGGCCATAGGCGCATTCTGAGGTGGTGTGGTAGACCAGGTATATCCGTATGGAAAAGAGCCTCCGCCCACATTCACATCTGCTGTTCCTGAATTACCTGTACAGCCTGTAGCTGTAACAGAAGTAGTCGTATTCAGGCCGGAAGCAGGCTGATTAATAGTGATCGAATTAATGGCCACACATCCGTGTTTGTCAAGAATGGTAACAGTATAGGTTCCTGCCGTCAGACCAGAAGCAATTGAACTTGTTTGTGCAGGCGTAGCTGACCAGTTATAGGTATAAGGCGTTGTACCTCCGGTTCCTGTAACCGTTGCGGTTCCGTTCGAGCCCGGATTACAGGTAACATCCGTTTCCGTAAGGTTGGCTATTAAATTAATTGGCTGACCAACAACTGTACTTCTGATTGATGCACAGGAATTAGCATCCGTCACTGTAAGGGTATACGTTCCCGGCATTAAACCCGACACAGCACTCGTAGTTCCTGTAAGTCCGGATGACCAGGCATAATTGTAAGAAGGTGTCCCCCCGGAAACAACCGCAGTAATGGAACCATTGCTTCCTCCGAAGCAACTTATATTTGCAGTAATCAGGGAAGGCGATAAACTATCGGGGCGTGTGATCAGCGCAGATGAAGAAATAGCACAGCCGTTTGCATCTGTAACAGTAACGCTGTATATGCCTGCACTCAGATTACCTGCGGTCTGGCCTGTAGCGGCATTTGACCATAAAAAGGCATAAGGGCTTTGTCCCCCGCCCGGAGTAGCAACAGCACTTCCATTCTTTGCTGCATAACAGGTAAGGTTTGTACCCACAATCCCTGCAGTTACTCCGGCAGAATTTGCAACACTCTTCCATTGTGTTGCAGTACAGGTATTCGCATCTGTAACTGTAACCTCATAATTTCCGGCAACTACATTTGCATCTGTGGCACCTGTTGCACCATTGCTCCAGGAATACGCAAAGGGAGGGGTACCACCGCTCGAAATGCTGACACTGGCAGAACCCGTAGCACTGCTGCAGGAAGCAGGCGTACTGGAAGTCTGGATAACAAGAGGTACAGGCTGTTGAATGGTATCTGTTGTACTCAGGATACAGCCATTTTTATCCGTGACCATAACAGAATAAATCCCGGCAGCAAGGCCAAAAGCGGTAGACGTATTTTGAACAGGTGAAGAGGACCAGGAATACGTATACGCAGGGCTTCCGCCAGTTACAGAAGCACTGGCAGTCCCAAATGATCCTCCGTTGCAGACATTGTTCTGATGTGAACTTGCAATCCTCAACGCAATGGGCTGGGTAATCGTAACACTATTTGTGCTGGTGCATCCTTTTGAATCCTGAATCGTAACCGTATAGGTTCCCGCTTTCAAACCGTTCGCGACCTTGGTAGTCTGAACCGGACTAGTTGACCATGCGTATGCATAGGGGGCAGTACCGCCGGCAGGGGTTGCGAGTGCTGAGCCATTGGATAATCCAAAACACGTAACAGGATTTGGAGCAACAGTTACAGAACACTGACTGAAAACTTCAGCAGATAAAACAAGCAGAGCTAAACCAAGTAGAACCTTTTTCATGGGAAATATATTAGTAATTAATTCGAGTTAACAAATTTCGAATGGCTAATATAGTAAAATTTTGGATTCGGCCAACCAGGGACAGCAGGCTTCTTCTTACGACCCGCAGGCCTCACAGGAGTCCGGATTGTCGAGCGAACAGGTCATTTCTGCTATACGCTGCTGCTCCTCTGCCGATGCTGATACCCTGTCCGCTTCTTCTTTCAGAACCCCCGCATCGACAGTAAATTTAATAGCATCCACAGCCGCCTTTGTACGCAGGTAATACATACCTGTTTTCAGGCCTTTTTCCCAGGCATAGAAGTGCATGGAAGTTAGTTTGGCGAAGTTCGGCTCCTGTATAAACAGGTTCAGCGACTGACTTTGGCAAATGTAGGCACCTCTGTCTGCAGCCATGTCAATAATCGTCTTCATTTTGATCTCCCAGACTGTTTTATACAGGTCTTTTATATT
>Ga0207067_10194_pt1 | contig 19308 bp, 14 predicted proteins | sample Alteio_BWMinCont_25_FD_153484 | JGI IMG/M metagenome (GOLD analysis project Ga0207067, IMG submission 153484) | Enriched cells from forest soil in Barre Woods Harvard Forest LTER site, Petersham, Massachusetts, United States -... | ecosystem: Environmental > Terrestrial > Soil > Temperate forest >...
ACCCGGTAGTTCCACTGCGCCGCTTGACCTTCTTGTTTTGGACTTTGAGCGCAGGAAACTCGCGTTTGTCTTTATGAAAATAGCAGATCTCAACGAGCGTCGGCCAGATCTCGAGTGAAGCATGAATCTGGCTGATGACATCATCGACGATACGAGAAACGTTTTGCTGAAAGAAGTCGGGCTCAAAACCGTAGAAGGACCGCGCCATGGTCTCCGCAAAAAGTAGAAGCGCCTGCTTGCGCTCAGGGATCTTGGTCGTGTCCGCAGCTTTTAAGACCCGGGCGTGTACCGTGGCAATCCGTTCCAAAATCTCTTCACTATCCTGCAAGCTGACTTCGCCCTCGTAGTCAAAGCGGATGGATAGATCATCGACGCTCTCCAGCGAGGCTTTTATTTTTTTCTTCAGCAGCGTACAAATCTCTTCGTTGAACACATCCATCGCCAACGGGCTTCTCATGTAGTTGTTCTTTACATGAGTCTGGGCCGCATCAGTGTGAGCGGTGACAATGCCGTCTTGTTGGATCCACAACCGGTAGATGTAGTCTTCGAACCTCAGCCGGGTGGGAAAGAAGGGCGGTAAGCCTAATCGATTATCATAGCCGGCGACTCCGCAATCGATTCGCCAGTTTTTGTTGGTGACGGCGGGCCGGAAATTTTCGAGCACGTACACCGCATTGAGCTCATGCAGGTCATGATGCTGTTGGTTCTCGTCATGCAGATACATCTCCAAATAGTCCAGCGCGTCGATATCGTTGGTGCCGGTGCGGAAAGTCTGGGCGATCTTGACTACTGAATTTTTGGAGACCGGGCCTCGCTCCAAAAGCAGCGAATTTTCGACAGCGAACTCTTTGGTGACGTTCGTTTCTAAATCCATCGAAGTATCGACTAGCAGGTTACCGCTCTCGAAATTGTCCGGCACCTCGCTCACCTTTTTGCCGAGGACGTCTTTAAAGGACATCAAGATATCGAATGATTTCTCGATGTAACCGTTGTCGCCGGCCGTTTTCAGATGCCCGCGGCTGACCTCATCTGGACGCAGCGATTCCGGGCTGCTCTCCACCAGCGCAAAAGGCCGCATATCGTCATCGGCGCTGACCAGGAATGAGCCCAGCGTATAAATGAGCGAAAAATTGCGGTTACCCCCGTAACTGGGCCGGAAAAGTGTCCGGACCAAGGATTCGAGTTTTTTATCCCGCAGTTTCTTGTTTAGAAACTTCAAGAACTGCTCTTTTTCTCGAGGGCCAACGTAGTAGAGGTCGTTGACGGTTTTGGTCTTCTCGAGCTGGGGAAAGTATTTCTCGTGATTGGCGAGGCTGGAGTCATCGAAAACGATCATTTTGACCGAGTGGCCGTTGGTCCAAAAATGTTCGTCGTAAGCCTCAATCGTTTCCGGGACATCACGTAGACGATAGGTCGGTATGGCAAAGACGGTCTCTGGCAATTTCATTAAATGAACAAGAGATAAATCGAGAAATGGCACTTGAAGCGAGTTGCGTGCCTGGGACGGCGGCAGTGATGTAAGTGACTAATAAAAAGCATCTTATGAAAGCCGCCAATCTTTCCCGTTAATACAGGGTTCGCATGATGCGACTCAGATGGATGGAAAAGATCGCAAATGGCGAGAACGTTGGTAGGGCGAAAATCTCGGCGGTCTCAATCGATATCGGACCAGGCGCGGGTGATGTGGAGCCGATTCTGTGGACAGGTCTCGGGAAAGCGTTTTGTCCGGAAGGGACTAAGTGATCGTAGCCTGGCAGTTTACTGCCAGGGGATGGAAGAAACCGAACCCGTCCCGTAGGGAACGGTATGATTGGGTGGGAAGGAACGTTCTCAACCTGAATGGCGAACCCGTCAGTAGACCAACTCAGACCGTGCCCTACGGTACGGGCCTTTTTTGTGAATGCATTCCAGGCAGTGAACTGCCTGGCTACCTTCATCTAGTCTCTCTGGGACGAAACCCGGGCAGCTGTCTATATTTTTGATCCACATCGCGGGTTCCAATCGAGGACGAGGACGACGACGAGGACGAGGACGAGAATGTCCGCGAACAACCGCTTACTCTTTCGGAGCCAATTCCGCTAACAACTTTTCGTAGCGGGGATCTTTTCGAAGCGGCTCCCAATACGGCTCCCGCTTTAGAGGGCCGTAGTAGAGACCGTTGGGTACTTTGCTCAAAGACGTCAGCGTCTCAAAGGCCAGATCCAACTCATTGGTCCAAGCGTAAACTGCGGCCAGATTTAACTCCGGATACGGGCCATCCACAGCGTCCTTGGAGATGGGCAATAGTTCGACCGCGCGTTTCCCTTCCGCGATAGCGAGCTCTTTCTTGCCTAGCAGCGCGTCGATCACTGCTAACTGACTGAGCAACTTCACATTCGCAGGCTCCTTCTGGACTCTTTCGTTTAATTGGTCTCGCGTTGCGGTGAAGTTAGGGTTTGCGCGGGTTTGTTCGCCTTGGAGCCGAGCAAGCAAAATGGAATAACAACCGACGGGAACATTGACCCCGCCATTAGCAAATTCGCCTTCGTCGTCGCCGCCATTCAACTTTTCGATAAGCGCCTTCACCTGTGTCCAATCACGATCCACGAAGGCAAAGGCCAGTCTCAGGCTTAGCACGCCCCGATCGTCGGCTGTAGACGTTGGCAACGCGGCGAGTGCGGTCCGCATGGCAATGTTATCTGCCGTCTCACAGTAGAAAAGGAATGGCTTTTGCATCCTGAGGATCGGCTGGTCGGGACGGAGCTCGGTCAACCGATCGAAAGCCTGTTCGGCCGCGCGAAACTGGCGTACCTGCTGAAGAGTGGTTGCGAGGTCTTCAACGAAAACCGAATTCCGTGGATCGCGGGTAATCGCGTTTTTAAACTCCTGGATTGCGTTTTCGAATTGTCCCTGGTGGCGATCGATATAGGCTCCGAGCGCGATCGCGTCGGCGTCGTTGGGTAGGCCGCGTCTGGCGATGGTGAGCTGAATGCGTGCCTGATCATTGTCACGATAGCATCGGAAAAGATGAGCGGCGTAAGCAAGCCGAACTTCCGGCAGGTCCGGTTCCAGAGCCAGTGCGCGGCTAATTGCTGCGTCGCCCAAGGAGCGTTGTTCCAGGGTCGGATTGTAAAATAGATAGAGGAAGTCGTGTGCTTCCGCCGCACGGCAATAAGCCAGCGTGAACTTTGGATCAAGCTGGACGGCTTGTTCCAGCAGACTCACCGCGACTGCCAACGGTTTGTGTACATCTGCAAAAGTTGCGGCAAGACCAACGCTGATCAGTAACTCTTTAGCCCGCACATAGAGTTCATAGGCTTCAAGATTCTCGGTTGGTTTCTTTTCGATGTTTCGCTTTTCTTCTGGCGATAGCGTTGCCGCCAGTTTGGTGGCGATGGTTTGGGCTACCTCGCTCTGAATCGCAAAGATATCGGTCAGATCGCGATCAAAACTGTCCGCCCAAATGGTTTTATCCTGACGAGCATCAATCAGCTGAGTGTTAACCCGGACCCGGTTCGTGTTGCGATGCACGGTTCCTTCCAACACAGTGGCTACGCCCAGAGCGTTAGCAACCTGGCGGAGATCGCGTTTCTCGCCCGCGCGATATTGCATCACCGAGGTTCGGCTGATGACGGTGAGTTGGGCGATCTTGGCCAGATCGTTAAGAATGTCATCTTGGACTCCATCGGCGAAATAGACGTCTTCTTTCTCCCCACTGAGGCTTTCGAAAGGGAGAACGGCAATACTCTTTGGGGGGATGGCGGCGGCTATGGGGACTGGGTTTGATTCAATTGGTCGGCCGCCGCTGGTCACAAAGAACCAGACAATGACAGCGGCGACAACGGCTGCACCGATTAAGCCGATTGCCGGAAGCAGGCGCTTTCCGGCGTTTTTGCGAGCAGAAGCGATCGAAGCGGCCGTTCGTTCTTGTTGCGCAGAGTTTTGGAGCGACCACGTTGTGGGTTTGCCATTCAACAAGGCTTTCACTCTTTCGGTTAGATCCGGAAGATGTCGCTCCAATGGAGCTGTGGTCGCATCGAACCAATGTACTGTTTGTAAAAAATATCCCAAACTGCTGCGCGGTTCGACCGCTTCAGTTCGAAACGGGAGGACCGGAAGATGCAAGGAGCAGGCTCTGCCTACTTCACGGTGGACATGATCAGAGTCGTTGGCGTGTCCGGAAAACACGAGTACGAACAATCGAGAGCTGGCAATACCCTGCAGGATGCCTTCGGTCCAATCGGCTCCCGGTTCGATATCGCGCGGTGCGATCCAACACGACACTCCCGTCGACTCTAAGTGCTGGCAGATCGCATCGGCGATCTCTTTGTCTCTGCTGGAGTGGCTGATAAAGACCTTAACGGCCATAAGGCGGCTGGGAGCTTTAAGCCCAATTCGCTCGTGAATAACGAGCGTAAGTACAACAGCTGCAAGGATTAAGATTTTCTTTGACGCTCGCCTTCATGATAGGAGATTTTATTGACCAGGCAGGAATGGAATCCTGCCCCGCAAACTAACACCTCATTTTGACCATGCCAGAAGGCAAAGACAATCATCGGCAAGCCGTTGAGCATCACGAATCAGCGGCGAAACACTATCAGGACGCAGCTTACCATCACCGGGAAGCAGCCAAACATTATACCGCCGGAGACCATGAAAAGGCAGCTTACCATGCCCATATGGCGCATGGGCACCATTTGCATGCACACGATCATGCGTCAGAAGCGGCTAAACATGTTTTAGGGATGATGCGACCTCCGCAGTAACAGCATCAGCACGATAAATCAATAAACGGGTGCTGAGGGGCGCGCCTTGAAAAGATAACCGGTAACCGTGAGCCGCAAATTCGGCCGGCTGGCCAGGGATTTTGATCCGAAGGTACCGCACCTCAGTGCCGTTATTGCCAGTAAGCCGCAATCACCACCGCGGCTTTCGCGGCATTGGGGTAGCCGCATGCCCACGGATTTGGGCATGATGCTGAATGACAAGCTCCTTAATTGTACTTGCGCTGCCTTTTATCACGCGTTGCAAGTCTGGAGTTTCAATGCTGGCGCCAAATCGTCCGCGCAGATGGTGACGGTATCGGACATCAATGTTACCGAGCTTTACAAGCTAGCTTGCGGATACGATCCAAAAAAACCTGGGGAAGGTCCCGGCGGGAAAGCGCAACAGGTTTTGCGGTACTTGCTCAATCAGGGCGCTCCTATCGGCCGGCGCCGCCGAAATAAGATCCTCGGTTACATTGAGGTCGATCCTCGGCACGTCAACGACGTGAAACGAGCGATCAACGACTGCGGATTGGTTTATGTCGGATTCCATGTCCCCAAATATCTCGGGCCGCAGAATCGCCATCTTCCCAAGGTTTGGGATGTCGATCCGTCAAACCGACGAATTCTCGGCGGACATGCTGTTGTGTTACCGGGCTACGATGAGGAAACTTTGGATGTCATCTCGTGGGGTCGCTTTTATAAAATGACTTGGGCATTTTTCGGTAAGTACGTGGACGAAGTTTACGCCATCGCCGATCAGGCCTGGATTGCCGCCACCGGCAAAACACCGGGCGGCTTGACGTTGAAGGACCTCGAGACGCAGATGCACGCGTTGCGAGGAGCCAGCTGAACGACGGCGCGCACGGACCACCCGCGGCGGAGGGGAGCCGCATTAGACAGGTTCCGACCTTGGACCGAGAAAAGGTCTTATCGTAAGGCCGACCCAAACGCGTGGAGTGCTGCGGCTCCGTGTGCGCATGGAAAGATCTAGAGGCGTTTTGAACCAGCGTATGAACGTGCTTTGAGTCCCGGGGCGCCTGTCGCGCCGTAGGCTTTGCGGAGGCGGATCGCATCTTATTAAACGCCAAACCAGCAAACGGTCTATCTGCGCCGACAGGCGATAGACCTGAAAATGCGGAATGCAACGCCTCTCCGACCAGGGACCGTGGTTACGCGTCACCTGCTGCGACGTCGCTTAGGTTGACGCCTATGGGCAGCTGCCGGAAAGGCAGGCTCTACCAAATCATAAACAATTTTTAACGATTGGCCGGGGTCGAATTTAATCGCGGGGCCTTAGGCTATCGGTAGCGGCCGTTCTTAAATGGGCGCAGCTCAGTTGAATCGATTGCCAGGAAGGAGGAAGAGTTTTGGAACTGGACACAAAAACTACGACGCCTGATCAGCTCCGTCTGAACAGTCGTGGATACAAAGTACGAAGTCCCTGGGTCAGAAATTTAGTGACCTTTCTGATGGTTTTCGGCCCCGGATTAATTGTGATGGAGGCCGACAACGATGCCGGCGCCGTATCTACCTACACGCAGGCTGGCGCCCAATACGGTCTGAACTTGCTTTGGGTGCTGCTGTTATTGTTGCCAGTTTGCTATTTCATTCAGGAGATGGTTGCCCGCCTCGGGATCGCGACGGGCAAAGGGCATGCCGCCATGATCTACGAGCGGTTTGGGAAATGGTGGGGCCGCTTTTCCTTATTTGATCTGTTGTTGGTTAATTTTTTGACCCTGGTGACGGAGTTCGCCGCCATATCATTAGCGACACAGCAGATGGGGATCTCGCCTTATCTCTCGGTTCCGATCGCGGCAGTCGCTTTGGTGATCCACGTAATAACTGGTAGTTACCGGCGCTGGGAACGCATCACCTGCGTGCTGTGTTTGATCGATATTGTGTGGGTGATCATGGTGAGCGTCTCCCACGCTTCGCCGGAGCAAGTGGCCTGGCACGTCTTGATACCGAGCGTGCCGGCCGGAGGCATCACTACCGGTCTGGTCTTTTTGGTGATCGCGATTGTCGGAACCACGATTGCGCCATGGCAGCTCTTTTTTCAGCAAAGCTGTGTTGCGGACAAGCGACTCCGATTTGCGGATTTGAAGTGGGCGCGCCTCGATACCTTTATCGGGTCTTGTTTTACCATTTTGGTCGCCGGATCCATGATGGTTGTTGGCAACGTTTCCTTTAGCCATGGTCTTCAATTCGAGGACCCAGCGAAGATGGCGGATGCGATCCGACCGTTTTATTCGAATGACTTCGTACGCAACGGCATTTTGCTGATGTTCTGCAACGCGGCAGTGCTGGGTACCACCGCTATCTCTCTGTCCAGCGCGTGGGCGTTCAGTGAGGTGCGCGGATGGAAGCACGGCCTTGATACTAAATTTAAGGACGCCCCTGGCTTCTATTCTATCTATGCGGTTTGTACGCTGGTAGCTGCCTCGCTGGTGTTGATACCGGGTGCGCCGCTCCAATTGATCATTCTAGGCGTACAGGTTCTGGCCGGAATCATTTTGCCCTCGGCCATCATTTTTCTGCAGCTATTGCTCAATGACTATCAACTCTTGGGCGATCGCTGGGTTAACCGGCCTTGGAATAATGTGATTAACTGGACGATTATCACCGTCCTTTTTCTTCTGTCCTTGATCTTGGCAGCGCAGGTCTTAGCGCCGTCTTTGTTTTCCGAGTAATTAACAAAAGATCCAGTTCAGCAGCTATCCCTCCATCACTCCGCTTGCAAGGATTCGAGGACGAGAACGACGACGAGGACGAGTACGAAGCCTTTGATGAACGAGATTCGACATTTATGAGCACTGAATCCCATCAACTAACCGGTCCAATAGACAATGACCCAAAGGACGAGTTCTTTTATGTAATCCATCCGTTGGATGATCTTCCGGAAGAAAAGATGAAATCTGATCATCTGCCAGCGCTGAGTATGACGCGCACCGTGCGATGGTCCCTTTTCACCTTGCGTGCTTATCTGATCATCATGATGCTGCTGTTAGTCTACCATGTGGTCGATTTGGCCCGGCAACTTTGGAGATGAATTGCGGCTGCCGTATAGCCGTCCGCAGACAGTTGATGACGGGACCGTGATCGACTCAGGGTAGGAAGACGGATTTTATGCGAATTCTGTTTGCGGATGACGATGTCAGAATTGGGAAGCACGTACAGCAGGCTCTCGTCGCTGAAGGTTATGCGCTAGACTATGCAGAGGATGGCGATGAGGCCCTTTGGCTCGCGGAGAACAATCCTTATGACGCCATCGTCTTAGATGTCATGATGCCGTTGCGTGACGGCTTTACCATCGCCAGAGCGCTGCGGCGAAAGAATATCCAAGTACCGATTCTGTTTTTGACGGCGAAGGGTGAAATCGAAGATCGAGTGCGGGGACTCGATGTAGGGGCAGACGATTACATGGTGAAGCCGTTTTCCGTTGTCGAACTTCTGGCTCGACTCCGGGCGTTGCTCCGGCGACAGCGTCCCCAAGCATCTAACGTCTTACGCTTCGAGGACCTTGAGCTCGATCTGGTTTCTCACCAAGCCAGGCGAGGGGGTAAAGTAATCGAACTCACTAACCGCGAGTTTGCTCTGCTGGAGCTGCTGATCATGACGGCGCCGAGGCCGGTGAGCAAGGCGGTGATAATCGAGCGGGTCTGGAACCAGTTCTTCGATTCGCAGACGAATGTAGTGAACGTTTACGTCAACCATCTGCGGGCAAAGATCGATCTGCCGGGGCTAATGCCCATTGTGCAGACTGTGCGGGGGGTGGGATTTGCCCTGCGGAAGCCCGACTCATGAGAGCCACGTGGGTCAGATTTGTTTTTTGGTTTTTCCTCACATTCGTTGCGGTTTCGGTTCTCTTTTTTGGGGCCGTCTATGTGCTAGTGCGCCCGGAATTAGAAGCAGGCGTAGGGCGCGGCGCCAGATGGGATCTGGGTCCAGACTTAGTGGTCAAAATCCTCGGCTTGTATGCACTCCTGGTCGGAATCGCGTTTGCGGTTGCGGGCTGGCTGGTGGTTCGCAAGACATTTACTCCCATTGTCTCTATCAACGATCAATTGAGCGCGATCGAACCGAATAATCTTCAGGTGCGAGTCCAAGTTCAGACTGAGGATAGTGAGCTCAATGAATTACGGGAGCATATCAATGGCTTGCTTTCGCGAATCAGTCTGAGCTTTCATCAGTTGCAGAGTTATTCTGCTCAGGTGGCCCACGAACTGCGAGCGCCCTTAACTATCATCCGGCTGAAGATCGAAGAAGCGGCCGATAAGATCGAGCCGGCTTTGGCGGAGGAGATCCAGACTGAGTTACTGCGGCTTACAATGCACGTGGAGCAGGCTCTGTTGATCGCTCGAGCTGAACAAGGCCATCTGCGGCCGAATCCGATGCGGTTTGATCTGGCCGAACTGTTGGAAGACGTTGCCCAAGACTTCCGGTTGTTAGCCCGCGATCAAGGGCGTCAAATCGAGGTCGCAGCGAAGAAAAGTTCTGTCAGCGCGGACCCGAAGTATCTGAAACAGATTTTATATAGTCTGTTAACCAACAGTCTCCGCCACGGTCGAGGGACTATCTACGCTGTACTACAACCGGGACCGGAATTGACAGTTTTATCCATCAAGAACCAAGTCAAAACAGAGGACTCAGACGAGACTGTGGATCTAGGGCTCGGACGGCGGATTGTGGCTGCCTTGGCCGCGTTGCAACAGAACATGCAGGTTCGGACAGAACGGAAAGAAGGGTGGTATCAAGTAACGCTTTCCATTCGCGATGGCGCTCCGCCAGCGAAGAAAGAGGCGAAGATCGCCCTGGATGGCAGTTAATTCGATGTTGAGTTTTCGGACACAAGCAAAGTCAACGCCGGCCAAACGAAAGCTTTTACCGGCGTCGTTGCGAATCCGCCCGCAAACCCTCGACGGTGCTTACAACAGTGTTGAGGATGTTTTGCTCTCGCAGGGGACGGCGGAACAGGGATTAAGCGATAGGGAAGCTAAGGAGCGTCTGACCACTCAGGGACCTAACGAAGTGACTGCGATGGGGAGAGTCCCGTTGCTCTGGCAATTTCTTAAAAATTTCGGTAATCCGTTTGTAGGGTTGCTTTGCGTGCTCAGTCTGGTCTCATTTTTTCTGGGGAATATACAAGGCGCGGTTCTGATTCTGGTGATGGTAGGGATTAGCGTCCTGATGCGCTTTATCCAGGAGTTTCGGTCTAACCGGACGATGGCTGAACTTCGAGCCTTGGTGGGTACGACAGTGACGGTACTCAGAGTGAGTGATAGGGGCGAAAGTCGTCGCCAAGAGATCCCTCTGAGAGAGGTCGTGACTGGTGACATCGTAATACTGAGCGCGGGAGATATGGTCCCAGGCGATGTGCGAATGTTGTCGACCAGGGACCTATTCGTTAGTCAGTCCGTATTGACCGGCGAGGCGTTGCCGGTGGAAAAATTCGAAACGTACCAAGCGCCTAGTCGACGAACTCGTCCTTTAGGGCGGGAAGATCCAACCGAGGTCTCGAACCTCGGTCTCATGGGTACGGACGTCGTAAGCGGGACGGGAACCGCGGTGGTGCTGGCAACTGGTGATGCAACCTTGTTCGGCTCGTTAACGAAGAAGGCGATCGCTCAACGTGCGCTAACCAGTTTCGATCGCGGGATTAATCAGATCAGCTGGCTGCTAATCCGGGCAATGCTGCTCATGGTGCCGATCGTCCTGCTGTTGAATGGATTCAGCAAGGGCGATTGGGGTTCTTCCTTTCTGTTTGCGCTATCGGTCGCAGTCGGTCTGACGCCGGAGATGTTACCGGTAGTTATCGCGGCAAATCTGACCCGCGGAGCAATCGCCATGTCGCGCAACCGGGTCATCGTAAAGCGGCTTAGCTCGATAGAGGATCTCGGTGCCATGTCCGTGTTATGCACAGACAAGACGGGCACGCTAACAATTGATCGGATCATTCTCGAGCGTCATCTCGACGTGCTAGGGAACGAAGATGATGAAGTTCTGGAGTACGCTTATCTCAACAGCTATTTTCAAAGCGGTTTAAAGAACCTGCTGGATGCCGCCATTCTCGAGCACGCTGAACTTCACGAAACTCTACGCGTCAGTGATAGCTATAGAAAAGTAGACGAAATTCCTTTCGACTTTGGCCGCCGGCGCATGTCTGTCATCCTAGAGAAGCAAAGGCAACACCATGAGCTGATTTGCAAAGGGGCGGTCGAAGAAATGCTTTCCATCTGTTCGTTCGCCAGGTTAGGCGGAAAGAGTGTTCCACTTACTCCGCAACTGGTCAGCCAGATCTCCGAGGTGCGCAACGAAATGAATGAAAGTGGGCTACGAGTTTTGGCGGTTGCTTACAAAGAGTTCGGACTGGAAGACGTTAACTACCAATATCGGATACAGGATGAAACCGCTCTAATACTTGCCGGTTTTATTGCCTTTCTTGATCCGCCTAAAGAATCGACAGCGGAGGCGCTGACGGAGTTGCGGCAGCGCGGTGTCACCGTCAAAATTTTGACCGGTGATAATGAGTTGGTCACGAGAAGGATTTGCCGGTGGGTTGATCTGGAAGTTGATCGCGTGCTGTCGGGTAGTGAGGTCGAGGCGATGGATGACCTCGAGTTGCGCCAGGCGGTGGTTAGCATATCGGTATTTGCCAAGCTAAGTCCGTTGCAAAAGGCTCGAGTAATCTCGGCGTTAAAAATGGCGGGCAACACGGTGGGTTATCTTGGTGATGGGATTAACGATGCCGCAGCGTTGCGGGAAGCGGATGTAGGCATCTCGGTCGACACCGCGGTGGATGTGGCTAAAGAGTGCGCCGATATCGTGATGTTGGAAAAGAATTTGAATACCGTTGTCGACGTGGTCATGGAAGGACGCCGTAACTCCGCCAACATTGTTAAATATGTTAAGATGGCGGCGAGCTCTAACTTCGGCAACGTCCTGACGGTGCTGGGTGCTAGCGCTTTCTTGGGCTTTCTCCCAATTTTACCGCTTCAGTTGCTTGTGCAGAATTTGCTGTACGATATCTCGCAAATTACCATCGCGTTCGATCCGGTTGACGCTGATGAGATCGCGAGGCCGCGCCGATGGGAGACACAAAGCATTGGCCGGTTCATGCTATTTCTTGGACCGATCAGTTCTTTGTTCGATCTGGCCACGTTCGGTGTTCTATTTTGGGTATTCGAAGCAAACGCCGTCACCAAACACCCCGTATTTCAAACCGGTTGGTTTGTCGAGGGGCTCCTGTCACAGACATTGATTGTCTACATGTTGAGGACGCGGAAGATTCCGTTTGTTCAAAGTTGCCCGGGTGGTCCGCTTCTGATCAGCACCGTGATCGTGATGATGGTGGCGGTGTTGTTGCCGGTCTCGTTCATCGGTTCCGCAATTGGATTCGTGCCCCTGCCGTCCGGCTATTTCTTCTGGTTGGGCGGAATATTGTCGCTCTACTGCTTGGCCGTCCACGTTATCAAGAAGTGGTATTTGGCTCGGTTTAAGAGTTGGATCTGAAAGGGGACCTCCCCGGAGGGAGAGAATGACAGTAGCCAGTCAATTCATTGCCTGGAAGGTCTCGACGAAAAAATCCGTGCCGTAGGGTACGGTCTGATGGGTTGTGATGGTGTGGAGATCACGCCGGTGCCAATCGTTTGTGATTAAGGCCAGCCTCATCGCTGGACAGACTGGCCTCGTCGGGGTCGGCGTTTACCGAGTGGGTGCCGGTGTTACCGTCGGTGCTTCGGACAATCGCGTACGCCACAGACGTTAGATGGGTGTTGATGCGGCGGAAGCAATTTAGAAGATCAAAGAAGCTCGCGTCCGGCTTTTGGCCCGGTCCTAAACGCTCCAGGTACCGTCGACGAATGGCGCGATACCGGTCGCTGATCTCTTCTTTTTCTTGGATAAAGCGGTTTGCCAAGCGCACGTCTTGAGCCATCAATAGAACCGTCGCTTTATGGACCCGTTCCATAGTCCGGTTCACAATGTTTTCTAACTCGCTCGAGTCTTCTACGGGGAGCTCCTTAGCGAAGCGAGAGTAGGGGATGGCGGCGTCCACCAAGTCCCGTTTTATCAGGGTCGCGGCGATAACCAATTCTTGTGAATAGTCGAGGAGATTGAACCGCCAATTAATGTCTTCGTCGCTGAGGTTCTCGTCGGCGATTTGCTCCAGATAATCTTTGAGCTCGGCTTGAATGGCGATAACGCGTCCATACAAGTCTTCTACTTTATTCTTCACGTCGCGATTCTGGTTCGTACACATCGTCCACACGGTGCGCAGCATCAGTCGCAAGTGATCCAAAATCCGGGATTCCTCCCTGACGGCTTGGCTCAGCGCCAAAGAAGGTGTTTGCAAAAGGAGCGGGTCTAGAAAAATCCCGGGTTCGTCCTGTTCCTCGAAAGACTGGGATGGGATCAAGTACGAAAGTCCTTGGGAGATAGGCGACAAAGCGGGCAGGGCGCAAAGCCCGATTAACAAGTTAAAGAACGTGTTTAGATTCGCAGCGTTTCGGTCGATTCCTCCGGGAAGAGCGGTCATTAAGTAAGACGCGAGCTGAGAACCGGCCAATAATATCAATAGGGCAAAAAACGTTTTCAGCACAATGCTGGCGAGCGCAAGTCGCCGGCCTTCAATGCTCGCCCAGCCTGCAATCATCATGGTTAGACCGATTCCGAGATTCGCTCCGAGAACCCAGGGTACCAACGCAGCGCCGGTTACTAAACCGCCTTTAGCCAAACCGATTCCTAACCCGATGCACGCGGTCGAGCTCTGAAGCACGAGGGTCAGTAGCCCGGTACTGACGAAAACTAGCCAAGGGTAATGCTCCAGGATGGCAAAGAGCGCCTTCATGTCTTGGCTGGTTGCGGCCAGTTTCCCGGTATTGCTGATGATACTCATCGCCAAGAAGACTAACCCAAGCCCCAAGCAAATCTGTCCGGTGCCCCGGAAGATTGCGCGTTGTAGAAACAGGAAGCCGATCCCGCCGGCCACGATAAAAATACCGGCGAAGTCCTGCAGATCAAAGGTAATCAGTTGAACGATTACGGTTAGGCCAACGTTTGCCCCGAGAACAACCGCCAGCATACGGCCCGCGGTCAAGGTGCTTTGATTCAAGATCTGCACCGACAACACCGCGATGGCGCTAGACGAAGGAGAGATGAGGCCCGCCACTATACCCGAAAAAAATGCTTTATAACGATTCTTGGCTGTCTCCTGCAGCCACTCGACGAGCTGATTTCCAAATAAACGGTCGAGGCCTTTTCGAAGATATCGCATCCCGAGCAGGATCAGGATGATCGCTGAGATCAGGTTAAGTAGTGCCATGCTCGTCTCCTAGTATGCGTCGCGGTCGAACCAATCCAACCTTTCACAGGTCGAGAAGCTTTCCATAGCCCGAAAGGATCAAGTGTTCGCCCGCGCACCGGTTTAGCAGTAAACAAAGTCAATAACAGGATCGTCAGCGGCACCGGCGCCGATTTAGTCAGTTTGGACCAAAAGATAAATCGCAGTGTGCGCTGCCGTGGATTTCGAGCCTTCCGGCCGAGGTTAACCAAGAGCTGCCTGAGTTTTGCTTCTTTACACCTGGCAGTGCGCGATGCGAGCCGATGGATCCGGTACGCGGCCGATCCTGGAGCAAAGCGAGACGAAAGCAGCCGAAGAAAAGTAGCAAATTCGTGTTGGCGCACCGAGTTCCTCTGCATGGCAAGCTCTCTCGGGCTAGGGGCTGTTTGAACTTCGAGCTCTTTCATGACGAGTACCGGGTCAAAACGGTCCAGAAAATGCCTTCAAAGAACTAAACTCCTCACGGGTTAAGACACTGCCGGGCTCTATATTAAAAAAGTTTTATGTGAGTGCGGGAGTTTTCGTCGTTCTCGTCCCTGTCCTCGAAGAAGTTCTGTGATGTGGAGTACATCTGTGAGTTTATTGTCCCGAAAGGGACTGCTACTCTGTGACCTCTCCCAGGGCTGAGAAAGCCGACCTTAATTTCGATCCACTCAGTCGAGTCGAAGTCCTACCGCCAACCCAAATGGAGCTGTCGTCCCATTCCCGAGAACTGAGGTTCCATTTTTGGGTATTTTTCGGATGATATTGAAAAACGGCGTTAGTTACATAAGCAACTGAATACCAACCACTTATCTTGTATTGCATCGAGTTGGTACGGTCGTTGCTCTGTAGGCTTACAGATACGCAAGTGGAAACAGCAACTTTCAAAAATAGTGTCCGAAAGCCAATCCAACCAAAAAACCAAACCCAACCACATATGGAAATGCCTCGAAAAGAAATGAGCGAGCAATTCAATTATTTTCCCGTCACTATCTGCGGAGGGATGCATCAGCCATTCGAAGAATACTAAAACAGGGATTTATGAAAATGGATTCTCGAATAGAGTCCTCCTTCGCTAAAGCTCCGAAGGACAAGCCTCGCAAAGGAAAAGGATTTCAAGTCGCCATCGACAACTGTTGGCGGCTTGATTCTTTTTTGATGTCATCTTAGGGAACTTCGGCCGCGCCTGTAATCTCAAATCGATGTTAGGCCTCGAAGAAGCAGTCAAGAGGCGGAATAACCTACACTCCCACTATGAGTTCACCCAAAGAAGGCCATCAGAATTGCTGCCGAATCATTTCACGAATCGGCCGGAATCTCAACTTTGGCTACGGTTTGTTAGTTAGGACTAAAACGCTTTAAAAAGCCCCAGAACCGGCGGCCGCTGTCATTCTTTGGGCGGGAACAAAACGCGTCCTAGGGCAAATTTTGAAGCTTTAGCTTGGGCTTTGTGACGGTGCCTCGAGCGGCCGGTTTTCGCTTACACCTTGCCACGCGGGAACACGCTGCGGCGGGGTGCTCGGTGGTTCGGTTGGCGGGGCATCATTGCGCGGTGCCGGTTCTTCGGTTGGTGGGTTTTCGGTTTGGGGTGCGCTTGGTGGTTCTGACATAGGTTCTACCCTTTCATAGAAAGAAATACCGGCTCTCTAGACCAATTGGAAGATTACCCCACCTCGACCGCTCCGCGCACGAAATTGGTGAATCCATTCCGGCCATCAATATTGACCGTATTGCAACCGTGGTACTGGTAGCGGCTACCACCTAGAGGCGCCAATCGGATATAGCTTACTCCGTGATTTTCCAAGAGCTGAACTGCTAGCCTATGTAGCCGTTGAAGTTTCTTTCTGGTCATTGAGTTCAATCGGCAGCTCGGGACCGAACAATGCTTTAATAGAATCTTCCATCACCATGCGGATAATGCCGGTAAACTGCGCAGCCTCTGAGCACGGGCAATCGAAAATGAGTTCGTCATGGACGGTAGCAATTAGGCGAACATCGAAAGGTAACACCGGGACTATTTTAACCATGGCGTTTTTGATGACATCGGCAGCGGAGCCAGCGACCCGGTAGCCAGTGTCCACTTGGAACCGGTCCCACTCGCGCTCGCCTTGAGCGCAGAGGAGCCTGCCAAAAATGGTGTGAGTTTGGTCGACCGCCGCTTTTGCCTTGGTCCAAGCTTCCTCATGCCAAGCGGCCAGGACAACTAACGATGGGGTTTTAGTTGGTTTCGGACGCGGCGGACGGGTGGCGTGAAGACCAATTCTTGGCGAGGCAATCGGCGATGTATTCTTTAACGATCTCATCAACGGTCAGTGAATACTGTTGGCCATTGCCCATAAGACTATCGTCCCGGCGAATCTCGTTAGCGACAAAGAGGCGCAAGCTATCGGACTCGCCCAACAGATCGGTCACTCGTTTTTGTTGGTCAGGTGAGAGAAGGATGTCACCGGTTTTGTGATAATCGGCTAAGAGCAGTTGTAAGCCGGTAATACACCAGTTCAGAATGCCGGGGGCTTCTTCCTTGAGCAGGTAACGCTCGATCTCGAAGATCCGCTGACCATTGTAAGGTTTGTCATAGCGGACGATAGCCAACCGTCGTTCCCAGGCGCTCTGGTCGCCTTCTAAGAGGATACACAGGCGGCTATTGGAAGTGATGATGAGGTTAAAAATCCCGTAGATTGTGAATCGATGGTTACTACCCTTGGTTTCGGCTTCCATCGGGTCGCCGCCCACCAAGGATTTGATTCGGTAAGCACCCCGGCTAGCCAAGAAATGGCCTTTAACATCCGGGCCGATGAGTAACGTACGGCCAAGCATGCGTCCGATCGTGCAGCTCGAATGCCTGTGGTCAGGCATCTCGGGGACAAAGAGCCTGTGGGGAAGGGACGTGCTGTGTCGCACGTCCCTGGCCCTATCGTTCACCATTTATTTCGTTTGTATCCTGACCTCTTTGGTGCCACCGGAGTTTGTTGGCACGTGGATCTCTTCACCTCGGTTTGTATTGACGATCTGGAACGCGGCGGGCGAATTATTCAGCCGCACCGACTTGATCTGGGTATTGACCGGGAAGGTGTATCCGATGGTTAAGCTCCAGCCAGCCGGAGCCGAAACCGTTGTTATATAGTTTATTCCTGCGCGCTTCACCGAGACGGCGATCTGATCGGTGGGGCCGACGTGCAAATTGTTAATCGAAAGCTCTTTCCAGGAACCGGGCAGGTCTGGCACGACCGCCAAAGTTTTTGCGGGAGCATCCGGCTTGATCCCAAGGTATAGCTCCTCTAGCGGCCAGTGAATGCCATAGGAAGACCAGGCTTGCATGACCATAGCCCCGCCAAATGGGTTGCCTCCGCTGAAGTAATTGTAATCTGGACTGGGGAATAACTCCGGTAATGCGCCGGGCTGCTCGACGTCGAGTTCATCGGCGATGAATTGAACATATCTAAGCGATTGGTCCATTCGCCCGTAATTGGCCTCGGCGATGGCCATTACCCCAGTGTTCACAGCGGAGGCTTGCCGATTGCCTTGAATTGTCGGGAGGCTTTGGCCTTGTTGAAAGAAGCCAGTCGTTCCGGTAAAGGTAGAAGACTCGAGTTGTGGCAGGACCAACGCGGCGTCCCCCGGCAAAGCGAAACTCGTCTCCATCGGGGTAGCATTTATCCAGAAGAGCTGCTCCAACTGGCTGTACCCAGGTCCGGAGCCAAGTGTTGCATTAGGATCGGTCAGCACCTTTTGACTAAGGCCCAGCGAATCGGCAAAGAGGCCCTGGCTCTGGATCCACCAGTCTGGCCTGAACTTGCTAAGCAGCGTGGCAGCCTGCTTTGCGGCCATTTCACTCGTGGCAGTATCTCCTTTGCTGTCCGCCATTTCAGCCAGATCATTGAGCGCGCGAATTGTGTACACGGCCACATCGAGTTTCACCGCTCCCATGCCGGTAGCTTCGACCATGCCGGCACCTTCAGGCCAACCGTCCGGATTTAAATTGGCGGTAACCAATTGACTGGTGATATAGCTGAGCCCGGCTTTGATGAAATCGTAGTTGTCGTCCCGAACGGAATTATCGCCCGACCAGCGCCAGAGCGTGGCAGCCGCCGTGGCAAACTCCGCTGTTTCGTTTACGTCACCGTCTTGCGCGTTGGTACCAAAGTAGATCGAGCCATCGGTGACGATCTCATGCAGTACTTTGCCGGTGGTTCCATTCACAAGCTGTGAAACCTGGCGGATAGTAGCTAAATGATTCTTTGCTTCTTGCCATTGCCCAAGCGCAGACAGCGAAAAGATGCTATAGGCGCCGTCGGTACCGAAAAACCAGGGATAATCCGGGTATCCGGCTCCGAAACCTGAAAGAACGTCAAATGAAGGCGTGAGGGGGGACGGGTACACTGTTCCTTCCATGGTATCGCGGACCATCACATCGCGAACCGTTCGTTGCATATCAGCCAGGTTCAGTTTACCCCAATCAAAAGCAGCCTGTATGTCGGCGTCCGGGACCTGGATTTGTGCCTGGGAGAGCACGTTCTGACGCCCGGAGATTTTCGCGCTGAGCAGTTCATCCGGAGATGCCAGCCCCATCGTCAACGCTCCCGAAGCTTCCGACTCATCCACATTCGAGCCCGCAATGGCGAACCAGACAGTCGCGCTGGATTTTCCTTTGAGATTGATTTGAAAACTCAGAGCGCCGGTAGCGCCGTTGTGCTTCGATGTATTCAGGGGAAAGCTAGCGCCAAGTGATTCGAAACCTGTCTCGTGATCCTGCGGGTCTAGGGCCGCACCGACAAGCGCATACCATGCCAGGCGGCTATACATAGGTTGTGCAGGTTGAAGGAACTGCAGCGCTCCCAGCTTCCAATCAAAAGAGACTTGATCCTGTAGATGGCGTGATTCGGAGGTGGGCTTGGTACTACTCCATGGATAAGCCGGAATTAGTTCGCTTTCAGCCTGGATGGCCAGGGTGAAGCTGGCGGCACTTGGATTCGAGTTGGTCAACTGCACTCCGACCAGCACGACCGGCATTCCGTCCGGTGCAAACTGCGTCTCACTGATCTCGAGCCCATTGGTCGGTGGCAACTCCAACCGGACATAGCCTTCGCCACTCACGAACTTCGTAGCTGCAGGCAAGAGTTTGCCATTCAAGAAGAATTGGAACTGATTGAGAAGTTTGATCGGGTGCGCCCATACGCCACCCATTTGCCCGGTAATGTGCCAGCCTATTCCGTTCGCATTGAGGCTGACAGCCGGAACCTG
>Ga0207067_10195_pt1 | contig 19152 bp, 22 predicted proteins | sample Alteio_BWMinCont_25_FD_153484 | JGI IMG/M metagenome (GOLD analysis project Ga0207067, IMG submission 153484) | Enriched cells from forest soil in Barre Woods Harvard Forest LTER site, Petersham, Massachusetts, United States -... | ecosystem: Environmental > Terrestrial > Soil > Temperate forest >...
ATTACATTCAGACAAAAACTGTTGCATTCTTAAAGGATATGATAGACCGGATTAATATGCTGGACAAAGAACAGCAAAGGGAGATGTATCGTACGATTCTTGGAAATGGGGAGATTTCGAGCAAAGGCGGTGCCGGCCTGGGAATGATCGATATTGCGATTAAATCGGAAAGCCGCTTACAATATGAATTCAAAAAAGTTGATGAGCATTATACATTTTACGTTTTCCAGGTAAGAATACATAACAATTACACCTATTCTAAAAACTAAACCATGACCTCATTAGTTATTGAAGGAACGGATTTAACTCCCAGTATTAATTTTCAGCCGGAAAAGATGGATTTTGAAATATCAGGTGAATCAAGGCCGGAAAATGTCCGCAAATTTTATGAACCCGTAATGGAATGGATTGATAACTATAAACTATTTCTGGAAGCCAATAAACCAAAGCAAGGTGAGAAACTGGTGTTCAAATTCAAGTTCCAGTATTTCAATTCAACTTCCGCAAAATTTCTGACCTCCGTTATTGCCAAACTCGACGCAATCAGGCAGGACTTGCTTCCGGTTGAAATAGAATGGTATTATGATTCACCCGATATAGACATGAAAAATTCGGGCGAAGAATTTTCCAAGATGTTCGCTATGCCTTTTCGCCTATTTTCAATCGAACTCATGTGATCAATCCGAATAATTTTACGTTTGACATTCATCAGAAGATGCGTGAGAATAATGTCCTACTGGCTTTTACAGGCGAGTTTGACATGAAAATCATCAACGCCTTGATTACTTCTGTTAAGCTTAAATTAGTCGAAGTGGAGGAGGCGGCCCGTATACAGAAAAAAGTGTATAATGTAATGGTTGACTGCCTGGAAACTATTTTTCATAGTTACGAAACCGCCCAGCGTAAAAATGCATCCTATAACTCTTTTTCCATCTTCACACTAAGCAGAGACGCTGGTTTTTATTACCTCATTTCCGGAAATTATATTTTTAATGATACGATGGAAGCCCGTAAAAAGCAGATTGATAAAATCAATGCCCTGAATACGGACGGGAAAAAGGCCCTTTTCAGGGATTATATTGTGGATGATACGATTGCAGATCAGGATTCTGATCTCGCCATGTTGAATATTGCAATTAAATCAGGCAACGTATTGGGTTATGAATTTAAAAAAGTGGATGCAAACAATTCATTTTATATTTTTCAGGTAAAAATTAAAATTCTATGATTTTACAGCCTCTTGTTTTAGCAGCCACTGAGAGCACTCCACACATACTTTTTGATCCGGCCAGGAACATTTTTGAAATTAAAGGAGAATCAAGACCAGAAAACGCCAAAGCATTCTATGATCCGGTAATTGATTGGGTTAAGAATTTTTGTTCCGGGGTTAAGGATGATAAGCTACACCCGGCTAAATTGATTTTTGTTATCAACTTTGACTATTTCAGTTCTTCCTCCGCAAAATACCTGATGAATATTTTTGCCAGATTGGAAGAATTGCATAAAAATAAAATTCAGGTGGAAGCCAAATGGTACTATAATGAGGTAGACATAGCAATGAAAGAATCAGGGGAGGAGTTCAAAAAATTACTCACCCTGCCATTCAGCTTTGAATTGCTCAGGCATTAGTCAAACCAGGTCAAACAGATTATTGACTCCGGGATAACGCTCAACTGTAAAACCTTCTGCGTAAGGGGCTCCGATAACTCTCCCCAGTTCGATCATGCGTGCTTTTACCGACTCCAGAAAGTTTTCTGAAGATATCGGTGTCTGAGGTTCTTTTGAATCAGGATTGTAAAACTGTGAAGCAAAGGCTTGTATGGCCTGCATTTTCTTTTCAGCGAAGGATGTAATGTCCACCACAAAATCTGGTTTTATATACCGATCCTGTATAGAATGGTAAATTGCTTTTGGACGCCAGACTTCCTGATTCTTTCCTTTTAATGTGCTTGTAATTTTCCGTAAACCGGAATAAAAACAGGCTTCGGAGACCAGTTGAGCTGCCCGCCCATGATCGGGATGACGATCCTGAACGGCATTACAAATAATTATTTCAGGACGATGTTGCCTGAGTTTCTTTATTATTTCCAATTGGTGCCTGCTGTCATTTTGAAATGCACCGTCTCTCATTCCCAGGCATTCCCGGAAGGAAACTCCAAGAATTTTTGCAGCTTTCGCGGCCTCCATTTTTCGTATGGAGGCGGTCCCGCGGGTTCCCAGTTCTCCTTTCGTGAGGTCCAGTATCCCGACTTTTTTCCCCAATGCGATGTGCCTTAAGATCGTACCTGAACACATCAACTCTACGTCATCCGGATGAACTCCTATGGCAAGAATGTCTACTTTTTCCATACGTACAAAGATACCAAAGCTATCAGTATATAATCCAATTATAGATTAAGTATCTTTAACCTCCGATATGCAGATACAGGAGTTAAAAGCCTTATTGATTAAGGAAATTAAACTTGAATTCAGGCATAAATATGCCTTGAATGGAATTGTGCTTTATGTTATATCTACTGTTTTTGTAAGCTATTTATCGTTCAAGCAAATTATCGATCCTGCTACCTGGAATGCTTTATTCTGGATCATTCTCTTATTCGCTTCGATCAATGCTATTTCAAAAAGTTTTATGCAGGACAGTAAAGGCCTGTTGCTCTATTATTATACGCTTACAGATCCCCAGACATTTATACTTTCAAAAATCATTTACAATGCCTTGCTTATGTTGTTTATTTCACTCATCTGCTATGGTTGTTATTCTTTGTTTATAGGCAATCTGGTACTGAATCAATTGCTGTTTATCAGCAGTTTTGTCATTGGCAGCGTCGGCATTTCTTCTGTTTTAACACTGATATCAGGAATCGCTTCCAAAACAAACAATAACTTTAGTTTAATTGCGGTTTTGAGTTTTCCTATCATGATGCCTTTGCTGCTTACTTTAATGAAGGTTTCCCGGTATGCAGTGGATGGAATTGCACTTTCTGTAACTTATAAATACCTGCTGGTTCTTGGTCTTTTGGACCTGATTGTTCTCCTACTTTCTTACATCTTATTTCCGTACCTTTGGAGGGACTGAAATGAAATGAAAAATTGGTGGAAAATAGCCTGTATTGCCCTGCTGTTCTATACGATTGTAGTGGGTTTACTGGGACCTGTTCCGCATCTGGAGATTCTGCATGAAACAATCCGTAACCTTTACTTTCATGTGACGATGTGGTTTGGAATGATGATTTTACTGACAGTTTCATTGGTTCACAGCATACTTTTTCTTGGCAAATTCAATCTCCGGAATGATACGATCGCTGCTGAAGCTGTAAATGTTTCAGTATTGCTTGGAACGATGGGTTTGATTACCGGCTCCATCTGGGCGCGCTTTACCTGGGGTGCCTGGTGGGTGAGTGATCCCCAGCTGAATGGAGCTGCAATTACTATGCTTTCCTATCTTGCCTATTGTTTGCTCCGGAATTCAATTGACGAGGAACAAAAAAGGGCACGCATTTCTGCTGTTTATAATATTTTTGCGTATGTCATGATGGTTATTTTTATCGGGATTTTGCCGAAATTTACGAATGTGGATTCCCTGCATCCCGGCAAAGGGGGAAATCCGGGTTTTAACTCATATGACTTAAACAGCAACATGCGTCTGGTATTTTATCCCGCTATTATCGGATGGACTTTGCTTGCGACCTGGATGATGACGTTGAGGATACGTATTAAAAACCTTCAAAATTCTGATTTCAAATGAAAAGTAAATTTATAGCGGCAGCACTACTCATTGGGTTAACTACTTTTGGTCAGGATCAGAATACCGTGGGGATGGCTGATGTCATGCGCAGCGACGGGAAAATCTATGTTGTCCTCGCTGTACTGCTTGTCATTTTCTCCGGAATTGTAGTTTACCTGATTTCTATTGACAGAAAGATTTCCAGGTTGGAAAAGCAAAAACCGAAAAACCGGGCAAATGGCCCCTGGCCATTTGAGCCAGAAAAAGTGTAAAGCCATGAAAAAAATTCAGATTATAGGAATACTTGTTATTGCCATTGCCATAGGAGCCATACTTGCATCCCTCTCCAGTTCCAGTACCTATGCTGATTTCGCTGAAGCAAAAGCGCATCCAGGTTCGGAGTTTCATGTGGTCGGGAAACTGGACAAGAACAAAGCGACCGTTTATGATCCTCAGGCTGACGCCAATATTTTTACTTTTTTTATGGTTGATAACGGGGGAACGGAAAAGAAAGTTATACTGCACAAAGGAAAGCCTCAGGATTTTGAACATTCTGAGCAGATTGTAATTATCGGAAAGTGTAAAGGTGAAGACTTCCATGCCAGCGATATTTTAATGAAATGCCCTTCTAAATACAACGATGGGAAACCAATGGAATCAAATGCAAAATAAATTCCATTGAATACGCAATTTATTGGTGAACGGTTATTCCCGGGACAGCTGGGTAACGCCTTTGTTCTGCTTGCCTTTGTTTCAGCTTTATTATCCTGTATCGCCTATCTGTACGCTTCCAAAGAACCCTCTGAACTTGACGCTGTTTCCCTTTCCTGGAAAAAACTGGGAAGACTATCTTTCCGGGTTCATTCTTTGTCTGTTGCAGGGATCGTGGGAACACTCTTCTATATGTTGTACGGACATCTGTTCGAGTATGAATATGTATGGCACCACTCCAACGCTTCCATGCCGATGCGTTATATACTTTCCTGTTTCTGGGAAGGGCAGGAAGGCAGTTTTCTGCTGTGGACTTTCTGGCATGTGGTGATCGGAAATATACTGATCAAAACAGGCAAGACCTGGGAGGCTCCGGTAATGACCATTGTTTCTTCTGTTCAGGTGTTTCTTGTTTCCATGTTGCTGGGTGTTTATATTTTTGATTACAAAATAGGGAGTAATCCCTTTACCGTTTTGTTGCGTCAACATCCTGATTTCGGAGGTATTCCACTTTTTCAAAATCCCAATTATTTAGCCAAACTGGATGGGCGTGGCCTGAATCCTTTACTGCAGAATTACTGGATGACGATTCACCCCCCTACCCTGTTTCTTGGTTTTGCTTTAACACTGGTTCCCTTTGCTTACGCCATTGCAGGCCTGTGGAAAAAGAAACCGGATGCCTGGCAAAAACCAGCTTTGCCATGGGCCTTTTTGGGTGTTATGGTACTGGGAACCGGCATTCTTATGGGAGGAGCCTGGGCCTATGAAGCATTGAGTTTTGGTGGTTTCTGGGCCTGGGATCCTGTTGAAAATTCATCGCTGGTGCCCTGGCTCACACTGGTAGGATCGGCACATGTCATGCTTATTCACAAACACAAGGGGCAATCCCTGTTTACTACTTTCTTCCTGACGTTTATTACGTTCATTCTGGTGCTGTATTCCACCTTTCTGACTCGAAGCGGGATTTTAGGTACTACTTCGGTTCACGCGTTTACGGATCTGGGGATGTCCGGGCAATTGCTTCTCTACCTGTTTTTCTATATGATACTGGCTATTACCCTGTTGGTAATGAACCGAAAACTTTTAAAAAGAACGGGGGAAGAAGAGGCACTGTGGAGCAGGGAATTCTGGATATTTCTTGGCTCTCTTGTTCTGCTGATTTCATCTTTCCATATTATGTTCAACACTTCTTTACCTGTATGGAACAAGCTATTTGGACTAAAGATGGCTCCTGCAACAAATGCCATTGAATTTTATAATTCCTGGCAGGTTCCGTTTGCGATACTGATCTCCTTGTTAATAAGCACAGGCCAGTTCCTGAAATACAAAAATTCCGATATCCGGCTGGTGGCAAAAAAATTAATCCTTCCTTTTGGCGCTGCTATACTGCTGACTGCCGGGATTGCTCTGTTTATGAACCTGGATCAGATTTTCTACATTGCACTGTTGGGATCTTCCCTCTTTTGTATTTGTGCCAATGCAGATTATTTTATTCGCGTATTAGGGGGAAAACCAAAAAATGCAGGGGCCTCTGTGGCCCATATCGGGTTTGGATTGATTCTGCTTGGTGTATTGCTTTCCACCTCTAAAAAAGAATTTATCTCTGTTAACAACACCGTTGCTAATCTGGAAGGAATTGACAAAGGTCTCTCCAACAGCAGGAACATACTTCTGCAGGTGGGGGATACGCTGCAGATGGGCGATTACTTTGTTACATACAAAGGCAAACAGAAAACCGGCATCAACATTTTTTTTGAGATTGAGTATTACCGGAAACAGGCAGATGGGAAATTAAAATACGACTTTACCTTAAGGCCGTTGGTCCAGGTCAATGCGCAAATGGGAAATGTCGCAGAGCCGGATACCCGGCATTTTATTCAGAAGGATATTTATACGCATGTAACTTATGCCAATCTGGAAATCCGGGATGAAGCGGCACAAAACGGGAACGAATACACTGAACCGGTAAATCATGTAATGGCTGTTGGAGATACCATTGCTGCATCCAACAGCCTGCTTATTCTGGAAGGTTTTAACACCAGTGTAAACAAAAAGAAATACAACCTCAGAGATTCGGACATTGCCATTGAGGCGGTGTTCAAAGTGTTTGATGCGAAAAAAAATACCTACACGGCAAATCCTCTTTATGTCATTTCACGGAACCAGGTGGAGCCTGTAGAATATGTAGCACCCGAATCAGGATTAAAATTAAATTTCTGGAAAATAAACCCGGAAACCTCTAAAATTGAGATTACGCTCTCAGAAAAAAAATCAGCAAAACGGGATTTCATTGTCATGGAAGCCATTGTTTTTCCCTGCATCAATTTGCTCTGGACAGGATGCATGATTATGATTATCGGAACAGCTTTGGCTATTGTTCAACGATTAAGACGCAGCTAAATGCCTGGTAAACACCTGAGAATTACTTTAATCGGTTCGGGCAATGTTGCGACACAAATGGGTCTTGCCCTCAGGAAGGCGGGGTATCTGATGGAAGAGGTGTATAGCCGTAACGCGGGATCTGCCCGGGCGCTTGCCCTTAAATTACGGGCTAAGCCTGTCTCTTCTCTTCATGAACTATCTGGCAACGCGGACTTGTTTATTCTTGCTGTAAAGGATGATGCAGTTGCTCCCCTGATAAAAAAACTTGCTTTGACAAATAAAGCGCAATGGGAAAATAAACTGATTGTGCATACTTCGGGAAGTTTACCAATAGCTGTACTGGGAGCTGTATCAGCCGATTATGGTGTTCTATATCCTGTGCAAACCTTGTCTAAAAACAAGGCGGTGGATTTTTCCAGGGTTCCCCTGTGTATTGAGGGCAATTCAAAAAGGACTGAAAAAAAACTTTGGGTTCTGGCGCAGTCTGTTTCAGGTAACGTTCAAAGTCTGAGTTCTGATCAACGCAGAATACTTCATCTGGCAGCTATATTTGCAAGTAACTTCAGCAACCATATGTATACATTGGCTGAAAAACTGCTTAGGAAAAACAAAATGTCTTTTGACCTGATCCTGCCTTTAATCAGGGAAACTGCGGAGAAAGTAAAATCCGGCAGTCCTTCCCTCATGCAAACCGGTCCGGCCATCAGAAAGGATAAAGAAATTATGAAAACTCATTTAAAAATGCTGGGGAAGGATAAGCAGATGCAAAAACTATATTCCCTGATCAGTCAAAGTATCCTTACTAATCATGTTAAACCTGCCCTAAAGCATTAATCTCATGAACAAACTTTTTTCTTTTTCGAAACTAATACGCCTGCCCAACTTATTGATCATTGCATTGGCTCAATATGCCATGCGTTGGGGTGTCATTTACCCCATGTATGAATTTATCAACCGGCAACTCATTCATAATTTTCCTGATAAAATTACGAACCCCCGGATCATGAAATTTCAGGTAAGTGAATTTCAGTTTTTTTTACTTTCCCTTGCTACAGTTATGATTGCTGCTGCCGGATATATTATTAACGACTACTTTGATGTTAAAATTGACCGGATCAACAAACCGGGGCAAATGGTTATTGATAACGGCATAAAAAGAAGGGAGGCCATGCTCGCACATTTGGTAATAAGCGGCATCGCGATCGCATTGGCATTCTTTGTTTCTTACCGGCTAGAGTTATGGCATTACAGTCTCATTTATGCTGCATGCGCAGCAGGACTGTGGTTTTATTCTACTGAATTTAAAAAACAATTCTTAACCGGCAACGTGATGATTGCGTTATTCGTTGCTTTAACTCCTTTCATTGTTGGTTTATACGAACTGCACCTGACTGTTATTAAATACAGGGTTCTGACGCTGCCTCCTTTTGAAGTCAACTTTAAGGTGATGTTTGATTTTATTATGGGCTTTTCAGCGCTTGCTTTCCTGATTAACCTTATCCGCGAAATCATTAAAGATATCAGTGACATGGAAGGTGACAGGGAGTTTGGCTGCCGCACCTTGCCCATTACGCTGGGTATCGAAACCTCCAAGAATATTATTTCGGTGCTGATTGTTTTGTTGATGTTTGTAATTGGATATATCCAGGAAGGTCAGTTCGATTCAAGTGCCAAAATTTCCTTTACGTATTTGCTTTTATTTGTCCAACTTCCATTGGCTTTGCTGATTTACCTTGTTCAAAAAGCAAGGACTCCGGTTGAATTTAAAACTCCGGATTTGTTGAGTAAACTGGTTATGCTTACTGGTGTTTTGTATACGCTGGTGATTTATTATAGTTTTATGCATCATGCCTGATTTCAATTTTTCACAGTATCATTTTATTCTTGCTTCCAAATCTCCCCGCAGGCATTTTTTATTGAAAGAACTTGGACTGAATTTTGAAGTCAAATACAAGGATGTGGATGAGTCTTACCCGCTTCATTTAAAAGCGGAGGAGGTTCCATTGTACCTGTGCCGCAAAAAGGCAGAGGCTTTTGCTGAGTTCCTTGTCAATGAGAATGATCTTGTTATTACTGCCGATACTGTGGTCTGGGTCAATGGGCTCGTGCTGAATAAGCCGGTTGATGCGGCTGATGCTAAGCGAATGCTTAGGTTGTTATCCGGAAGGATGCATGAAGTGTTTACCGGGGTTTGTTTGAAAACTATTCATAAATCCGTTTGTTTTCATTCTGCTACAAAGGTGTACTTTAAGAACCTATCGGAGGATGAGATTGATTATTATGTCCTGAATTACCGGCCTTATGATAAGGCCGGAGCTTACGGAGCGCAGGAATGGATTGGGTATATTGCGATTGAGCGGATTGAAGGATCCTATTTTAATGTGATGGGACTGCCGCTTTTTGAGTTGCAGGAGCATTTGCTGGGGTTTTAAAAATGAGGGTGCGTGCGTGCAAAAAAAGCATCTTTCGTCGAACGTTAGTAAAAAAGCATCTTTCGTCGCTGCCAAAAAATCGAGGTTTTTGAAGCTATTTCCTTCCGCGCAGTCGAACTCGGCCTTCGGCCTCAAACAACGACTGCTTGCCTCAAATGCCCTGCCCGGGAAAAGCATCAAAAACTCAAATCCCGATTTTTTTAAGGCTCCTCAATGTTGCTTTTTTTTTGCTTTTTAAAACTATACCTTAGTCAACCTTAAAAACAGAAAGCATGTATAAAAAACAACTTTTGGATAATCTCAAAAGAGAGATCGTTTTATTGAAACAGTTAGCTGTTTTGATTGAAGAGAAGGACCTGACCTTCCGTCCGCATGAAAAAGTAAGGAGTACATATGAATTGATGCAATACCTTTCTGGTATTGGTTCGTCTATGATGCGCTGGTTTGTAAAGAATGACATGACTCCGGAACTCCGGGAGAAGATTAAAGTATACAGAAGTACCCTTGCCTTGCATAATTTCCAGGTGCGGCTGGATGAACAATGGAAGGAGATTCAGGATTACATGTCTGAAATCAGCGAGCATGATCTTTTGCATAAGGAGGTTGAACTGCCCTGGAAGGAGAAAATGGTTTTAGGGGCTGCGATTATCAATTGCCCCATTAAATGGCTGGCGACTTACCGTATGGAGCTTTTTATGTACCTGAAAATGAATGGGAGGCCTGAACTTGGGACTAAGAATGCTTGGGTGGTGGAGGATAGGGTTCAGGCGGCTTTGTGATTTATTTAGGCGTTCAAAACCTGCCACCGCTTCTGCCGCCATTCTTTCTGCCTCATATCAGTTAAAAAAGTCCAGGCAACAACCCTGCTAACCTTATTTCCATGTGCAATCGGAATAATGTTAAAATCATAAACTCCTGCTTCCCGAACCGCCTTTGTCACCAAGGGCAGAGATGTACTTTTGGACAAAAGGCATGAATACCAAAAAACGCTTGTTGAGAACAGCGCACTTTCTTCAATCATTCTCGAAACAAATGCTTCTTCTCCCCCTTTATATACCAGCTCTGTAAAAACTCCTCCAAAATTCTGGTCAGCATTGTTTTTCCTGGCAATACCCAGGTTCTTCCATTTTCTCAAAGTCCCTGACCGGGCCTCAGCAAAAGAAGAATGGAATGGGGGATTGCAAACAGTGATATCAAACAATTCCCCCTCGCGAATTATCCCTTTAAATATATTATAGGAAGTTTTTTGCAGTCTGCAATCCACGACACCTTTCAACAGATCATTCGAAGCAATGATTTGTTCTGCAGACTTTATGGCAACAGGGTCTATATCAGAACCAACAAATTTCCAGCCATACGCTATGTTTCCCAAAATAGGATATATACAACTGGCACCAACGCCAATATCAAGAACTTTGACCGCTTTGCCGGGAGGCAGAATCCCATGATTACTAAAACTCAGAAGATCAGCAATTCTATGAATGTATTCAGCACGCCCGGGAATAGGAGGACAAAGATATTTTTCAGGTATGCTCCAATGAACGATCCCATAAAAATGCCTTAATAAGGCTCTGTTTAGCATTAGTACAGCTGCCGGATCACTGAAATCTATTGACTCATTGTTAAATTTATTGATGGTCACAAACTTGCCTAATTCAGGCAGGGATTTGATAAGCTCAGGAAAGTTGTAGGGCTCCCGATGGCGATTTCTGGGATGTAGCTCTTTTTTGTCTGTTGAAATTTTCAAATTCTCAGGTATTAGCAGCAGATTTCAGTGATCAGTAATCACTTCCCCATACAAATCATAAGGCTCTGCAGATGTGATCCTTACTTGAGCAAAGTCACCGATTCGGATATAGCTATTGGCATTTACCAGGACTTCGTTGTCTACCTCGGGTGAGTCGGATTCGGTCCGGCCGATAAAATAGTTTCCTTCTTTGCGGTCGAATAATACTTTGTATTCTTTTCCGACTTTTTGCTGATTCAGTTCATCAGATATTGTCTGCTGCACGGCCATTACGGCTTCTGACCGTTTCTGTTTAATATCCTCATGTACATCATCCTTTAAAAGATAAGCATGTGTGTTTTCTTCATGGGAATACGCAAAGATACCTAACCGGTCGAAGCGGGTATTCTGAACCCATTCGAGCATTTCTTCGTGATCTTTTTGTGTTTCTCCGGGATAGCCGCTGATTAATGTGGTGCGGATTGTTATGCCGGGTACTTTATCGCGAATACTATTGACCAGGTCTATTGTTTTTTGTTTGGTTGTGCCCCTCCTCATGCTTTTAAGCATGCTGTCGCTTATATGCTGCAGGGGCATATCAAGATAATTGCAAATATTCTTCTTTTCACGCATAACATCGAGGACATCCATTGGAAAACCAGATGGAAATGCATAGTGCAGACGTATCCATTCTATTCCTTCCACGTCAGATAATTGTTTCAAAAGTTCGGAGAGGTTGCGCTTTTTGTAAAGATCGAGGCCATAGTAGGTGAGGTCCTGGGCGATCAAAACTAATTCCTTAGTTCCGTTTTTTGCAAGTGTCTTCGCCTGTTCCACAAGCTGCTCAACCGGAACGGAAATATGTTTTCCGCGCATAAGTGGGATTGCACAAAATGAACAGGGACGGTCACAGCCTTCTGCTATTTTAAAATAGGCAAAATGATTCGGGGTGGTTAACAGACGCTCCCCAATCAATTCGTGTTTGTAATCAGCTTTCAGGGTTTTTAAAAGGCGGGGCAAGTCTCGGGTTCCAAAATAGGCATCTACTTCGGGGATGTCTCTTTCCAGTTCTGGCTTATAGCGCTCGCTTAAGCACCCTGTAACATATAGCTTATGAATTAATCCTTTCTTTTTTGCATCCGCGTAGCGTATGATTGTGTCTATGCTTTCCTGTTTGGCATTTTCGATAAATCCGCAGGTGTTAATAATTATGATGCCAGCATCTTCCTTATCACTTTCATGCTCTACGTCAATTCGATTAGCCTTTAGCTGGCCCATCAATACTTCTGAGTCGTAAATATTTTTGGAGCAACCTAAGGTAACTACGTTTACTTTATTCTTCTTTAAGGTCTTGGTTTTCATTTAATAAACTTTGAGCTATTTCATCTGCATTATTCAGCTGAAAATAAAGAATCTACAAATTCATGCTTATTAAATGGCTGCAAATCCTCCATCTTCTCTCCTACTCCAATGTATTTCACAGGAACCTGAAATTGGTCAGATATGCCAATGACCACTCCTCCTCTGGCTGTTCCATCCAGTTTGGTTATGGCGAGGGCATTTACATCGGTCACGGCTGTAAATTGTCTGCACTGTTCAATCGCATTCTGACCGGTGGATCCATCCAGCACCAATACTACTTCATGCGGTGCATCCGGTATTACTTTTTGCATCACTTTTTTAATCTTACCTAATTCACTCATCAGGTTTACTTTGTTATGCAGGCGGCCTGCTGTATCAACTATTACTACATCTATATTCTTTGTCAGTGCTGAACTAAGGGTGTCAAAAGCAACAGAAGCGGGATCTGCATTCATGCCCTGTGAAACAATGGGCACTCCTACCCGCTCCGACCAGATTGTCAGTTGATCTACAGCTGCTGCTCTGAATGTATCTGCGGCTCCCAGCATCACCTGTTTTCCTGATTTCTTAAACTGATACGCCAGCTTTCCAATCGTTGTAGTTTTACCCACACCATTTACTCCTACAACCATTATTACGTAAGGCTTTTTATCGGAGGGAACAGAGAAATCCCCTTTTTCGCCAATGGTATTACTTTGAATCATCAAAGCTGAAATCTCCTCCCTTAAAATGCTGTTTAATTCAGAGGTATCCACTTTACGCTGCTGCTCTACCCGCTTTTTTAAACTTTCAATGATCTTCATGGTCGTGTCAACACCCACATCGGCAGAAATCAACAGCTCTTCCAGATTGGCCAATACTTCATGGTCAACTGTTGCTTTGCCCATAACAGCTTTTGCAAGCCGGGAGAAGAAACTTTGTTTGGTTACAAATAAACCTTTATCAAGTTTTTCCTTTTTGTCTTTGGTAAAAAAATCCAGTATCCCCATTTGATTCTATTTCCTGAAGCTGTTCTAAAAAACTCTTCTAAACTAAAAAGCTCCCTTCAAAAAAGAAGGAAGCTTTTATTAAACTGTATTACTCGCTCAAATATCTTTTGGAGCTCATGAATGAGCCACGTTTCCGGCAACCGGTTATTTCGCTGCCAGGAAATCCTTGATGTGGTCGTTGTGGACAATTTCTTCCTTGAAAGCATAAGCGCCTGTCTTAGGTGATTTTATCATCCTTATTACTTTTGTAAAGTTATTTCCTTTACCGCTTTTCAGTGTTGCAACTACTTTCTTTGCCATGTCTCTTTATTTTATTTCCTTGTGAAGGGTCACTTTATTCAAAATGGGGTTGAATTTTTTCAACTCCAGACGATCGGTTGTGTTTTTTTTATTCTTGGTGGTAATGTACCTGGATGTTCCTGGCTTACCACTGTCCTTGTGCTCTGTGCACTCCATGATGACCTGTATTCTGTTCCTGCTTCTTGCCATTTTCGTTGAGCTTTAAATCTGTTATTTTTTTAGGAAACCTTTCAGACGTGCTTCCTTTACTGTAGCGCTAACGCCTTTTTTACTGATCGTGCGCAAAGCCGAAGTGCTCACGCGAATGCTGATCCATTTATTTTCTTCCGGAAGAAATACCTTTTTGGTTTGCAGGTTTACGTTGAACTTCCTCTTTGATTTACGGTTAGAGAAGGAAACCTTATGTCCTGTTATCGCTTTTTTTCCTGTTATTTCACAAATTCTTGACATGGCTATGAAATTTTAAATCCCGTTTCTTATCTATTTTGGGAGGGCGAAGATCGGCAATTTTATTCAATTTGCCAAGTGTTTAGGGGATTTGATAATCCAATTCTTATTTACATTTTCTATGTTACTGTGAATCAACTAATTATGGATGACCAATTCTGAAATCATAGGAGTCATTGATTCTGATAAATTCGAGTTTTAAATTTTCAACGAAAGTAGAATCATTGCCTTCGGGTTTCCAGACATAAAATGCAATGCTGTCTCCGGGAGCAACAGTTGAGGGTAAGAGCATTCCACATTCATAATAACTCCAATCCTTATCATATATATAGGGTGAAAGTCCGAACCCATTCCAGCTGATTGATTTACCCTTATGGCTGAAGTCAAATACAACCACGTCTTTTATTTTCGGGGAATTGGACCTGATCCTCATACTGGCCCGTATATGGGAGTAATCATCCGTTTTAATAAAATCAGGAAGAGGAACTTTTTTTCCGGCACTGAAACGATTGGATTGAGTCAGGATTGAAAAGTCCTGGATTGGAATTTCTATCATGGATTCAATGATTGATTTTGGAATCGGGTATTGGGGAACAGGCCTTGTTTTAAAAAAATTCCGAAAATAGCTTTGAGATGAAGCATACTGAGTGGAAATTATGCCTGTTTTGAACTGAAGGGTTTGTAAAATATTTAACGGGATTACCAAAAAGGGAATCGCTAAGGCAAGTGCGCCATATTTTTTTTTATGTAAAAAATCAAGAAATGCGATCAGAGTTAAAGCCGCAATAGGATAATATTCTACCATCACCCGTTGTCCCAAAGCAGGCCCCGGATATATCCACCACCACCAGCTGCTCAGGACAAAAATTACAACGGTCCAAAAAATAAGCAATATAAATGTCGCTCTGCCCTTTAACAAGAATATTCCAGACAAAGCGAAGAGCATCAGTGGAGTATAAGTTAGCCAACCGGAACGAAACCCCAGAAGAAAATCAGTAATATGCGGCCGAAGAAGGTCGAAGTATTCTCCATGGTAAGAGTTGACAAAAAAACATCCGGTTTGCTTATGCCATAAAACTAAGACAGAAGCAAGTAGTATTAAGCCGGTAAAAATCCCTGATAAACCAGAAACAGAATTAAAAGTTCGTTTAATGACTTCTTTCATTTTCTGGAATGTAAGTCCGAATAAAGGCAGGGTAAGAATGATCAAACCATCCTGGGGACGTGTCACAATGATTAATGAAAGAGTAAGTAACAACCAAAATATATATTTTTCTTTCGGATCGTTATTTTTATCAAATAGAAGACTTGCCTGGTAACAAAATAACGACACAAGGAAAAAAAGATAGCAATGGGCATAAGATGGCGAATAGCTTGTTATCGAACAGGAATAAAGATTGGATCCAAACAGGATCAAAATAAGCGTAAGGGAAACAAGCCAGGGAGTATAATTGTGACGATTCAGTAATTTTTTCAAAAATATCAGACCAAGCCATACATAAAATAAAGCCGCAAGTACTATAGTAAATTGGAAAATTTTGGAATATCCGTCCGTGGCGAATCCTGCTAATTTGGCTGAAAGTAAGGCAATGAGGAAAAACGGGCACAATAAGATTGAAACGCCTGGATAGTATTTATTTACCCTATGGCCGTCAAATTCATTGATAATATGTGTTGTCGCCAGGGGGGTATTTTTAAGTACTTCATAATACTTAGGGTATACCTCGTTAACGAAAGAGAAGGATAAATCATGGTATATGAACAATGCAGGCAAATAACTATAATAGCCAAACCCGTCACAACCTATAACTCTTTCATAAGGGCTGGCCATGTCTCTGCTCAATAAGGATACAACCAGCAGCAGCAAGATGCAGAATTCACAAATGTGCTTATGGAGTTTACTTGTTTTCAACAAAATCTTTGTAACCCTACTGCTGATATTCCTTAACCATCGTCTGGATAATCTCCTTCACAGGCCGGACAGAATGAATGTACTCTATAGAAGGCCCGGCACACCAGACTGTCTTGTAACTTGCTCCAAATGCCGATTTCTCCAGCAGGTTCAATCCTTTTATCGCCAGCATAAGTTTAAAATACTTCTTAAGCCGCTTATTGCTGTGCATCAATCGCTCCAGTAAACTTATTTTGGTTCCGAGGCTTTGTACATAAGGTGTGTTAATGACTGTGCATAAACTTCCCGATAATTTCGTGGTTCTGACAATGTCCCTGGCACCGTAACTGATAAGTGCATTTTTGTAATCCTGTGAAACCGGAGATTCGGTTGATGCTATAAAAATGGTGCCGATGGATAAAGCATCTGCTCCGAGTTCCAATGCATGCCTCGCCTGCTTCCCGGTTGCAACGCCTCCTGCAGAAATAACCGGTATTTTCAGGTTCTTTTTTAACAATGGGATAAAATCTTCCGGACTGATGTCTCCTGCATGTCCTCCTGCATTTGAGTTGACTGCGATGACTGCATCTGCTCCCAATACTTCCACTTTCTGAGCGTATTTTAAATCCACTACGTCGCAAAAAACTTTTATTCCTGTCCCTTTACATTTTTCAATCACTTCCTGCGGGCTTCCCAGGGAGGTAATTATAAAAGCCACTTTCAATTCAAGGCAGGTTTTTAGTTGTCCGGGGTATTTAAAATTTGATTTATTTACGATCAGGTTGACACCAAATGGTTTAGTTGTCTTGCTTCTGATTTCTGCAATTGCAGCTCTGAATTCTGCATCTGTCCTGTAATTCAAGGCTGGGAAAGCAGCCGTGATTCCATTCTCCAAAGCAGCAATGATCATGGCTGTATTACTTACTAAAAACATGGGAGCCATGATGATCGGATATTCCACTCCGATCATTTTTGTAAATGTGTTCTTCATAAAATAGATTTACACAATAGCCAAATGAATAAAAAGAAATTGAGAATCTGCATGAAGCGATTTAAAGACTTACATTCTCAATCACCAATGCGCTTGCTCCACCTCCTCCATTGCAGATACCGGCCACACCATATTTTGCTTTATTTTGCTTCAGTACTTGTAACAATGTGACGACTATGCGGGATCCGGATGATCCCAGGGGGTGACCCAGTGATACAGCACCACCGTTCACATTCACATGAGCCGGATCCAGATTCATGGCTTTGTTGTTAGCAACTGAAACGACAGCGAAGGCTTCATTGATCTCATAATAACTGATGTCACTCATTTTCAAGCCTGCTTTTGCAACTGCTTTGGGTATGGCTTTGGAAGGAGAGGTGGTAAACCATTCAGGGGCCTGCTCTGCATCTGCATACCCTTTTATAATGGCCAATGGTTTAATTCCCAATTGTTCTGCCTTTTCTTTGCTCATTAATATCAGTGCTGATGCCCCGTCATTCATGGACGAAGCGTTTGCAGCTGTAACTGTTCCGTCTTTCTGAAAAACGGGCTTCAATTCCGGAACTTTGGCAAAATTTACATTCTTGAATTCCTGATCTTCTTTAACCAACAGTGGCTCACCTTTGCGCTGGGGTACTTCTACAGGAATTATTTCATCTGTAAATTTTCCTGCGGCCCATGCAGCCTGGGACCGTTTATAAGATTCAATGGCAAAGGCATCCTGCTCCTCCCTGCTGATCTTACATTCTTTGGCGCATAACTCTGCTGCATTTCCCATCGGGAAATTATTGTAAACATCTGTGAGTCCGTCTTTGGCCAGGCCATCAATAAAAGTGACATTTCCATATTTATTTCCCCATCGCATGGTGTCTGAATAATAAGGAACCTGACTCATGTTCTCCATCCCTCCTGCCACCACTACTTCGCTGTCTCCCAACAGAATACTTTGAGCTGCGAATAGGATGGATTTCATTCCAGAGGCACATACCTTATTAACAGTTGTGCAAATCACATTATCCGGCAAACCTGCAAACTTTGCCGCCTGCCGTGCCGGAGCCTGTCCAAGGTTTGCCTGCATCACACTTCCCATGAATACTTCGTTCACTTCCGAAGGATTGAGCTTTATTTTCGCAAGCGCTCCCCGAATAGCTGTTGCCCCCAGATGAGTGGCTGACACAGAGGCGAATACTCCGCCAAAACTTCCAATTGGTGTTCTTACGGCTGATACTATGTAAACTGTTTTCATTAGGGGATAGATTAAGATTTGAGCGGGTAAATTTAGCTATTTTTACCGTAATTTCGTTTCCAATAAGACAATCTATGCGAAGTTTTTTTACCGGATTATTTATAAAACATGCAGCTGTATATAAGGTAAGCGTTTTTATAATTAGTGTAGCATTGATTGTTATTGTTTTTCCTCACCAGGGAAAATTCAAGTATGATTTTCATAATCTGAAAGGGAAGCCCTGGAACTATGGAGACCTTGTTGCTCCATTTGACTTTGCAATTGCCAAGAACAGCGAAACGCTGAAAGAAGAAAAAGCTGCCGTTACACGGAATGCCAAATCCTATTTTAAGCTGGACAAAAAAATTTACCCTCTAAAGAAGCAGGAACTTGGAGCGGAACTGGATAAACAACTTGCCGCTAAACCAGCGCATATTAGGAAACAACTGGAGAGTTTGTGCAATTCGCTGATCGATTCCATCTACAAAAAAGGCATTGTGCAGCTGAATGATGCGTTTGAAGCGAAACCTGCTGATTATTCCATCTATATCCTGACAGATGATCTGGCTGAGGATCATGAACTGGGCGATCTGTTCACAGTGCAAACGGCAGATGATTTTATTAAAGCCCATCTTAAAACCTACAACTCTCAGGAAGCGAACGCACTGATTCCTGTTCTGGAGAATGCCATTGAACAGAATATATTCTGGGACAGGGAAACTTCCGAAAAGGTTTTCAATCAGGAAATGGAAAACATATCCCTTACGCACGGAGGGTTTTTGAAGGACCAGAGTATTATCCTGAAGGGCGAAATAGTAGACGCTGAAAAGTTTACCATTCTTGAATCCCTGAAAGCTGAATATGAAAAGCAAATTGGAGTTAACGGAAATAACCTTTCTATATGGGTGGGCCAGACCATTGTCGTTTCTCTTTGCTTGCTTGTATTGGCCATTTTTTTAATTATGTTCAGGA
>Ga0207067_10196_pt1 | contig 19109 bp, 12 predicted proteins | sample Alteio_BWMinCont_25_FD_153484 | JGI IMG/M metagenome (GOLD analysis project Ga0207067, IMG submission 153484) | Enriched cells from forest soil in Barre Woods Harvard Forest LTER site, Petersham, Massachusetts, United States -... | ecosystem: Environmental > Terrestrial > Soil > Temperate forest >...
GCAGGACCTTATTAATCGCATTTAAGAAAACGATTCTGTTTAATTCCCATAAATACTTTTGTCTGAATTATTTTATAGACTCAAATAGCCTCGAAGTCCCGGACCGGAATGCCTTTACAGCCACCGAAATAGCCTTTGCGAAACCCATGTATAATAAAAGCCTTTGTCAGCATTTTCTTGAATCGAATAGCTGGAGTGCTTTGTATTATCCGAATAAAATGCCGGCAGATATGAAAAACGTCCAACCGGTTAATCAGGCTTTCATTAAGACAATTACAGAATACCTGTTTAAAGGACTATTAGGTGAAAAACTGGATCAGTTTTGTTTCAAACTCACCTTGAATCATTGGAAGAAAAAATTCAGCAATTTCGATGAAACGGCTTTTGATTTGAATATGCGATCAAAAAAGAATGTGTCCAAACATCATCCAAATGGCTTTCAGTTTAAAATTTTAGCCCGACATCAGCAGGAAATAAACGACTTTGAAAAGAAATACAACTTAAAAATCAGCTCCTGAGATCAATGGCAATTTAATCTGAACTAAAATATAATTCCCGCTTGAAAATACTATTAACCCATTCCTATTTCCTTCAATTCGACCCCAAGCAAAAGGAATTGGCTCAGCCCTACCCACCGATCGGAACGCTTTATGCCGCTTCCGTTTTGAGAGATAATAAACACAATGTGCGTTTTTTTGACACCATGTTCTCCTTATCTGCAAAAGAGATCGTCCCTGTAATAGAACAGGAAAAACCTGATCTGCTTGTTATTTATGATGATGGATTTAATTACCTCACTAAAATGTGCCTCACCAATATGCGGGAGGCTGCTCAGGAAATGGCAAGACAGGCTCAGCAAATGGGCAGTAGGGTAATTGTGTCCAGTTCCGACTCAACAGATAATTGCAGAATTTATTTGGAAAATGGTGCTGATTTCATTCTTATAGGCGAAGCAGAGCAAACCTTGCAGGAGCTGGTAACAGCACTTGAAAACAAAACAGACAATTTTGAACAAATTCCAGGCCTGGCCTATTTAAAGGACGAACAACTGATTAAATCACCCAAACGCAACGTCAACCGGGAGCTTGACAACATCCCCTTCCCTGCATGGGAACTGCTTGACATAAGGCCTTACCAAAAAACGTGGATAGACAGATATGGCTATTTCTCCCTAAATGTCTCAACCACCAGAGGTTGTCCTTACAAATGCAACTGGTGCGCCAAACCTATTTATGGAAACAGATACAACATCCGGAGCCCGCAAAACGTAGTAAACGAATTAGTATTTCTGAAAGAAAAATTCAATTTTGACCACATCTGGTTCTGTGATGATATCTTCGGCCTAAAGCCTTCATGGGTGGATGAGTTTAGCAATTTAGTAAACAACAGTAAAATAAGATTTCACTACAAGATACAATCAAGGGCAGATCTCCTCGTAGAAGAAAATTATATTCGCTGGCTCGCTGAGTCTGGATGCGACACTGTCTGGATGGGGGCCGAAAGTGGCTCGCAGAAGATTTTAGATGCCATGGACAAGGGCATAAAAGTTGAACAGATATACAAAGCAACTGAACTTCTCAAGCTGCACAAAATTAAACCTTCACTCTTCATTCAATTCGGTTATTCCGGTGAAGACAAAGCAGACATAGCGCTTACCATAAAAATGATTAACGACTTATTGCCCGAAGACATAGGTGTTTCCATTTCCTATCCATTACCTGGAACTAAATTTTATGAAACAGTAAAAGAAGAATTAAAACTAAAAACAAACTGGACAGATTCAGATGAACTGGCATTGCTTTTCAAAAACAACTTTCCACCTGAATTCTACAGGCAACTGCATACCTATGTGCATAAAAATTACCGCAAACTCCAGGGCTATGAAAGCCTTAAAACATTATTTTCAAAACCATTTGAAAGCAACCTGAAAATCTTAAAAAGAGCTGCATCAATCATTTATTATATTCCCGCGACAAGAATGGAAAAAGTCAGGCTGAAACGATTGGAAAGGGCCTGAATAAGGCTAAATGAGGGAAGACTCTAATAAAGGAACTATAGCATGCAATACGAATTAAAGGAAGAAATGACACCGCAGGAAATTAATGTTCAACACGCTTTTTCTAACCAGGCTCCCACATTTGACACAGAGGATGAAAATAATCCGATCCTGAAATGGATGAGAGTAATTACACGAAATTCTGTTCTCTCACTCATCAAAAAAAAAGCATCTATATTGGAATTGAATTGCGGCACAGGAATAGACAGTATTTATTTTGCGCAACAGGGTTTTCACATAACAGCCACAGACATAGCGCCAGGGATGCTGGACAAGCTTTCTGAAAAAATAAAATGGGAAAGTCCCAATAAAGAAAATATACACCTCAGAGAATGCATAGACATTCAGCAATGTTCGTTCAATAATTTACAACAATTCCAGGGCAGATCGTTTGACCATATTTTCTCGAACTTTGGAGGTTTAAATTGCACAGATAATTTGAATGCTGTCATACAAAATATTAAAACTTTACTTAATCCCGGCGGAACAGCAACACTTGTATTGATGCCTCCTGTTTGTTTATGGGAGCTCGCTTTGGCGTTGAAGGGAAATTTTACAACAGCATTCAGGCGTTTGAAAAAGGGAGGCACAGACTCGCATCTGGAAGGAATACAATTTAAAACCTATTACTACACTCCGGCTTATGTCCGAAAAGCATTTGGAAAAGCTTTTGAAATCAAGACCATCAAAGGGCTCGGAGTTTTTGTTCCTCCGCCATATCTTCATACTTTTGCGAGAAAACACCCTCAACTGATTGAATTACTTAAAAAGATGGAATGCCTGTTTTCATCCAGGTGGCCCTTTTACAGCCTGGGAGATCATTTCCTCATTTCTGCAACCAAAGGACCTTCCCAGAAATGACAAACTTTTCAATGCAAACAAAAGCCCAGCCTAGCTTAAATGTCATAATTTTTTTCACTATCATTTACTTTATTGCATTGGGCAATCATCTTACAGCTCAGGTAACAGATTTTAAACCATCCGGCAATCTTTGGGGTTATGTTTTTGGGGATTATTATTTCAAAGCCCACAGCGATACGCTTGGGAGGGCACCAGCGGGTTCTCCTTATGGCTCGAAATCCCTGAATGCAAAAAACCAAAATCAAAACGATATGAATGCCTTTCAAATCAGGCGTGCGTATATTGGATATGACTACACACTCAGTTCCAGATTTTCTGCACAGGCAGTGTTGGCAAACGAAATGAATATAGATGGCAATGGCTATAACACGACTTACCTGAAATACGCCTGGCTCAAATGCACAAACATTTTTCAAGGCAGCAACCTTATGATAGGACAGATGCCTACGTCCTCCTTTGCCACTCCATACGGGACAGAGCCACTGTGGGGTTACCGTTCTGTTGAAAAAACATTAATGGATTTACACAGTTTGGATCCATCAACTGATATGGGTATCATGTTAATAGGGAATGTATGGCAACGAAAAACAAATTCCGACTCCCTGCCTGCAACTATTGGATATAGTGCAATGATTGCCAACGGAACAGGAGCCAAACCCGATGTGACCAGATTTAAGAAAATGAGAGGAAATATTTATCTAAACACACTACATCAAAAACTTACCTTCGGAGTTTATGGTGATTATTACACAACACAACTTTCGCCGTATCAAATTAGCAATGCAACCTTAAAAGGATATATGCATTTTAAAACTGACTGGTTCAGAGTTGGAGCAGAAGTGTTTCAACAACTAAATAAAAACGGTGATATTTACACAACAGCTTCAACTGCAAAAGCTGATACAGCAAACGGAATGCAATTAGGATGGTCTGTATTCTTATCCGGCAGATTAATAAAAAACAAATTGAATTACTATCTGAGAATGGACAAGTACAATCCCGACACAAAGTACAACATCAATAATATTTATCTGTCTTCAACAGCAGGTGGAAATATGAGCACGACCACATTCTATACCCAAACCTTTTACCTTATAGGGTTTGACTATACACCAGTTTCAAGAATTCACATAATGCCAAATTTGTGGTATACCCAATACAATACAATGATGAGCTCAGATCCATTAACTGGAAAAGAATTACCCGGCAGAGCAAGAAGCGACTATGATTTAGTTCCCCGTATCACCTTTTTCTTCGTCTTCAACAATTCCCCGGGCATGACAAATAATGGGATGGATAATTAAGAATTTAATGTTCAATAGAAAAAAACTACCTGTTCTTCCATAAACTTTCAAAACATTGAAAACCCTACTATTAATTTTCACTTCCGTTGTAATAACAATTTCGGCAGCCGCACAACAAAAAAGAATCAGCGAAAGCAAAGTGCCGCAATTTGTTCAAAGGGCACTTAAAGCAAAATTTCCAAATTCAAAGGTTAAAAAATGGAAAAAGGAAGATGATATGTACATCGCTAAAATTGTTCAGCGGAAATCCAAAGCAAACTATATAGAAGCGGCATTTTATGCGGATGGAAAATGGCTGAGAACAATTTCAAAAATAAGCTGGGAACAAATTCCTGAAAATGTGAAAATTGCATTCAAAAAAAGCAATTACAATGCCTGGACAATTCAAAATACAACTCAGAACGATTATTTTGACGGAACAACTATTTATGGACTTGAAGTAGATAATGGCTCTCAGTTTACTTCACTGGATCAGACTACTTTTAAAGAAACCAGGGAGATTTATATATGTTCCTCAGGAAAAACAATAAATACTATAAAGAAAATCCAAACGCTGTCAGATTGCCTTTAAAATTAGCAGCCAGCGACACTATTTTCTACCCCTTCTTCCCTCCAGAATCTTCACAAACGACCTCGTTTTTATTTCCTCCATCGTAAGGCTTGTAGCTAACAAATCCTCTTCAGCTATCGCTCCACAATTCATAGCCATCAAAAAGAAATTCAACAAACCCTGACCTGTTGCAGCATCATCAAACACATCACCCGAAAGTGTAGCCTGCCCTGCCTTTTCCATAAAATTTTTCAGTCGCAGCGCTGCTGCTTCATAACTTTCAAGAAAAAAAGAATAAACAGCCGCATAGCGCACAGAAAGTTGCCCCGGATGCAAATCCCATCCCTGATACAATCCATTCCACAAGGAATGCCGGTTATGGTCATAGGCTATCTTCCAGGCACGATGAACGATACTTGTATTTTCCTTTAACTGAAGTGCGGACAAATCCTTACCTCTGTGCGGCCCCACCGGCATCACATTCGTGGCGCCATCCGACAACCACACACCTGTTCCCCCAAGCGCGACCTTCATAGTATGCAGTGCAAAATCACAAACCGGATGATCCATCTTCTGGTAATTAGCGGTGATATTACAGGAAGCCGTATAGTCGTAGGTCCCAAAATGAGCACCGGTACACCTTCCGTCAGCTGCCGCTACCATGGCTCTCAAAGGGTTAATGCCATTACTCCCCATAATAGCTTGAGTAGTCTCAACCATAAATTCCATTTTCAGGGAACCAGGCAAAAGACCAGTATTTGTTTCTATCAGTTCAAAAAATCGTATCAAAGCAGCCACTTGATCGGGTAGCTGCACCTTAGGGAGAGTAACCACAAAATTTGCAGGCAGCTTCCCCCCTGAGGCCGCAACAAGGGTCGTCACAAAAATATCCAGTGTACGCAGCGACCTGTTCTTCAACTCTTCTGAAAATGGCTTTATCCGGATACCAATAAAAGGTGGCAGTGTCCCCTCCTTCATTCCTTTCGCAACCTCATTGGCAGCAAACTCGGCGGTCGCATCCTCTTCCGCATCCGGACGATTCCCAAAGCCATCCTCAAAATCAATTCTAAAATCCTCAATTGCCTCTCTTTCCAGCTTTTTTACAATCTTGGCATAAACATCCGAGGCCAGCTTTCCACTCTCCTCTGGCAAGCCCAATACAACCGCCAGCACCTTATAATCCGAAGCATAACTCTTAAAATGAGATAGGGCAACTGCCCCCATTTTACCAACTGTATCCGATTTAAACAGGTTAGCTCCCCCATACACTGTATGCACAGGCTGTCGTTCAGGAGAATCCCCGGGGTAAATTTTTGAAAAAGCCGTATTAGCGGCTTTTAATTTAGCCATCACTTCTTCTGAGTGCTTAACCGGAATAGATAGTTTCATTTTTTTTAATGTTGAGTCCTTTTTTTTGATTCTGTTTTACTGCTCACGATAACAGATAACCAACCCCTAACTCCCCCTGTAAGTCGAGTACCCATAGGGGTTCAGCAGCAAAGGCACATGGTAATGCAACATGTCAAAAGTTTCAAAAACAATGCTAACGGAAGGATAAAAAGACTTCAACCCTTGTCCTTTGAAATAAGCCCCAGTATCAAAGATCAATCTGTAAATACCTGGGTCAAGCAATACATCCTTGGCAAGCAGATCCGGAAGTCTTCCATCCCAATTCGTCTCCCCTTTTCCAATGCTTATCCAGGTACCATGCACGGTGGATCGCTCCAAAACAATCTGAACCCCTACAGCCGGCTTTCCTCTTGAAGTATCCAAAACATGAGTGGTAATCTGGCTCATGACAACATTTTTTCTATACGTAAAAGCGTAATTTTATTTTGCTCCTTCATAGCAATTTTAATTTCCATTTCAGCATCATTCTCCAGACGCGCATTTAGTAAAGCTAACATTTCCTCCGCTGTTTTCCCAGTAGCGCAAACAATAAAAATATATCCGAATTTTTTCTCATATATTTCATTTACTTCAGCTAAAGCCTTGATTGTATTCATCTCAGCTTTATTTACCCCCGCCTGTTCTCCCCCCGCCCACACCCTTGTACCGGCAAATTTATTTTCCAGACTTTTCAGATCCCCAATCTTAGGATGATGCTTAAAGGCCTCCAGGCCATCCTCAGCAGAGCAACTCTTCCATATACTATCTGCAGCACTTAACAATTCAACCTTGCTCCTGAACGGCCTTGCCTCCACCATCTTTTTCACGAACACAGAAGACCCGCAGCATTTTAAAAACGCAGCAGCGGCATCTCCGGCGTTCAAATCATTTAAGCTATCTAATTGCATAGGTATTTATACGGAAGGCTAAAGATAATTAGTTTACCCGATATGCTCCAGACGTAAACAGGAAACCTTAACTGTAAACCCTTCAGGGCTCAATATGACCAGTAGAACTCTTAACCAATTTATTCTATATTTGTCGTTCAATTAAACTGATTTTATTCTGAAAGCTTCGGACTTATTTATTAAGGCACTGGAAAATGAAGGTGTAGAATATATTTTCGGAATACCCGGAGAAGAGAACCTTGATTTTTTAAATTCCTTAAAGGATTCTAAAATAAAACTTATTTTAAACAGACATGAGCAAGGTGCCGGGTTCATGGCTGCCACCTATGGGCGTTTAACCGGTAAGCCCGGTGTCTGCCTTTCTACGCTTGGTCCCGGAGCGACCAACTTAGTGACTCCCGCTGCCTATGCCCAGCTTGGCGGGATGCCCATGCTGCTTATTACCGGGCAAAAGCCTATTAAAAAAAGTAAGCAGGGCCGGTTTCAGATTGTAGATATTGTTGATTTAATGCGTCCTATTACAAAATTTACGAAACAAATTGTAAATGGAAATAATATCGGGTCGCTTGTGCGTGAGTCCTTTCGTTTAGCGATGGAGGAACGTCCGGGTGCTGTGCACCTGGAATTGCCTGAAGATATTGCTGCGGAAGAGTGTGAAGAGCGGATTTTTAAAGTGATTGGCCATCGTCGGCCTGATGGAGATACGAGGGTTATCCAGGAAGCCGCTAAAATGATTGAGGCCGCTAAAATGCCTTTATTATTGATTGGGGCAGGAGCTAACCGCAAGAATACCAGCAGGGCGCTGACGGAGTTTATCGAAAAAACCGGAATCCCATTTTTTAATACGCAGATGGGAAAGGGTGTCGTGGATGAAAGGCATCCTTTGTTCATGGGAACAGCTGCTTTGTCGGACCACGACTTTTTGCATATGGCTATTGACAAGGCAGATCTGATCATTAATGTGGGACACGATGTGATTGAAAAGCCTCCGTTTTTTATGCATGTTGGCGGAACTCAGGTAATTCATGTTAATTTTTTTCCTGCGCAGGTAGATACCGTTTATTTCCCGCAACTAAATGTAATTGGGGACATCGCACACTCCGTAAAGCAGCTTAGCCATTGTATTAAGGATAAAAGCAATTGGGATTTTTCTTATTATTCGAGGGTACGATCGGAAGTGGAAAGACATCTTTCAAAATATTCCATGGATAACCGTTTTCCTGTGTTGCCTCAGCGACTGGTTCATATTGTTCGGGAGGAATTACCTGAAGATGGAATTGTTACTTTGGACAACGGGGTTTATAAAATTTGGTTCGCACGCAATTACAGGTGCTACCAGAGTAATACCTTACTATTGGATAATGCATTGGCAACGATGGGAGCAGGGCTTCCTTCGGCGATGGCTGCAAAATTAATTAATCCGGACAAAAAAGTTATTTCCGTTTGCGGAGACGGTGGATTTATGATGAATTCCCAGGAACTGGAAACGTCTGTCCGGCTGGGATTGAATCTGGTGGTGATTATTTTAAATGACAGTTCTTATGGAATGATTAAATGGAAGCAGGAAGGAATGGGGTTCGCCAATTTCGGTTTGGATTATGCAAACCCTGATTTTGTCAAGTATGCGGAAAGTTATGGCGCCTATGGATACCGGCCAACAAGTGATGAAAATTTCAAAGAGATTTTAAAAAAATGTTTGAACGCGAAAGGAGTTCATGTGATTGATCTGGCAGTCGACTATTCATTAAATCATTCCATTCTGAATGTTTTGCTGAAGGAAAAAGAAAATATTATATAGGTTGGTATATAAGGTGAAAAAATAAAATCCCGCTGATCATGCTAAAAGTATATTCACCCTACGACCGTAGTTTAATCAAAGAAATACCGACAGTTGGAAAGAAGGAGGTAGAACAGGCCTTAAGTATTGCACATGGGTTATTCCTGGATCAGGCAAAATGGATTCCGCCCTATGAGCGTATGGATGTTTTAGAGCGAACTGTCGAACTTATGAAATCCCGTGTGGAGCAGCTGACTAAAACAGCAGCAGGAGAGGGGGGAAAGCCCTGGCAGGATTCTCAGGTGGAAGTTTTAAGGGCAATTAATGGTGTGAAACTGGCGGCTGAACATATCAGCCAGATTAAAGGAGAGCAGGTTCCTATGGGTTTAACCAGGGCTTCTGAAGGCCGGTTGGCTTTTGTTACAAGGGAGCCTATCGGTATCGTTTCTTCCGTCAGCGCTTTTAATCACCCTTTAAATCTGATCATTCATCAGACAGTTACTGCTATCGCTGCCGGCTGCCCGGTTATTATTAAACCGGCATTGACCACTCCGCTTTCCTGTCTTGGCTTTATGGATATTCTGAAGGAAGCAGGTCTGCCTGCTGGTTGGTGTCAGGCCATTGTTTGTGAAAATGATACTGCAGAACAATTGGTAATTGACAACAGAGTCAGTTACTTTTCTTTCATCGGATCAGCAAAAGTAGGCTGGTATTTACGATCAAAATTGAATCCGGGGACCCGCTGTGCATTGGAGCATGGAGGTTCAGCTCCGGTTATTGTTGAAAAAGACGCCGATCTGAAAGAATTACTGCCAGCCTTGCTGAAGGGTGGCTTCTATCATTCGGGACAGGTTTGTGTTTCCGTTAAAAGGGTTTTTCTTCATAAAGACATATGCGATTCAGTAGCTCATGAGCTGGCAGAAATGGCAGGGAAACTGATAGTAGGTAACCCAATGGACAAAAAAACAGAAATGGGGCCCCTCATTTTGCCCCGTGAAGTTGACAGGATAGAGGAGTGGGTGAATGAAGCGCTGGCGAAGGGAACAAGATTACTGACAGGTGGAAAAAGGATTTCCGCAACCTGTTTTCAGCCAACAATATTGCTTAACCCTCCTGCTGATATAAGGGTTTCAACTCAGGAGATATTCGGGCCGGTAGTTTGTATTTATTCTTATTCAAACAGGGAAGATGCAATTAAACTGGCCAATGCTTTGCCTTTTGCTTTTCAGGCTTCAGTATTCACTAAAAACATTGATGTGGCCCTCGATACGGTAAAGAAATTAAATGCTACGGCTGTAATGGTGAATGATCACTCTGCCTTTCGGGTAGACTGGATGCCTTTTGGTGGCAGAGGTGCTTCCGGCCTGGGAATGGGAGGAATTCCCTATTCTATACATGAAATGACCCGGGAAAAAATGATGGTTATTAAAAGTCCTGTTTTGTAATCTTCAGGGAGGTACCGTCTACGATTACGCATTCCCTTTCGCATTCCCAAATAACCTCAGTCTGCTCACTCCCCCATCCGGAAAAATGCTCAGTCTTACATGCGTAAATGGTCCATGTTGAACAATCTCCTTTTCAAAAAAATGCTCCGCATCCGCACTCAATTTCACTTTCGGCAAAATCTCTACCCAGGTTAAGTCAGGAGAAGCCAGGTCAGCAGAGCTCAAATCAAAAGGAATGCCGTTATCCAGATTCAACCCTTCAAGAATACAGCTATCCGGATAATTCCCTTTAAAGTGGCAGGTATCAACGACAATCTTATGAATAGTCCCCTGATGTGCAAGTTTCACAATAACCCAATCCCTGTTATTATGAGTCCGGTTACGCTTGGTTTCCCATCCATCGCCCATATTCATACCTCTGCCCGGCATAATCAGGTTATCCATATGACTAAAAAACATATCATTGCATAATACCGATTTACCTCCATTTACTGCAGCAGCCAAATCTATCACTTCATCCGCCTTGACCAGACTCCAGTCCTTGAACACCTCCCCATATACTTTTAAGCGTGCAACTCCTCCATCCGGAAAAATATTCAAACGCAGATGTGTCCATATTTTATCATTCTCAATTTCAAAAAAATTTTGCCGGCCCGCACCCAAAGGAGATTTTCTCAAAAGCTCGGTCCACTCCGTTAGTTGAAAATCGGCGGCACTAAGCTCCGAATGTCCGTTTACATTTTTCGGCCGATTGCAAACCTCAACCGAAGCATATGGAGGATGATTTCCCAAAAAGAAATTAGTATCAATATCCAGCCCGCGGATAACCCCTGAAGCACCCAGTTCGATAATACACCAGTCATGCCCCGGGACACGCTTCCTGCGGGACTCCCATCCATCCATCCACTTTCCGCGATCTGTATATTTATCAGCTATAAAAATTCCCCTCCCCGGCTTCAGCAAATTCCCCATCTCCGCGAAAAAGTCATCACTGCAGGCCAATGCCTTTCCACCCAAACGCCCAGCAGCAAGATCAATCAATTTTGTGAATTCCGGGTGTTCTGTTTTTTCTGTTTCCATAGTATTCAAAGGTTCAGGTTATAAATCAATTCACTTTCAGCTCCTCAGGAATTCGGAACCTATACAATCAGCTCCAAAGCACCAACCATCAATTCCGCCTGATATGAAGTGCTGCCCTTAATTTCCCCGTCAATATTTATTGCCTGAGGTGCCGGCGTTTCAATTTCAATTCGTTTAGCTTTCACAATCTGTAACAATGGAGAGTAAATATGCTTCCCCGAAAAAATAAGCGGAAACAATCTTAACAATTGCAACACAGAAACCTCTTTTACAATCAGAACATCCACTAACCCATCGTTCATAACCGACCCGGGGGCCATGCGCATTCCCTTCCCGGTATGTTCCGTATTGCAGGCCAGCACAAAACATAGTTGCCCCGAATAGGAAACTGCATCCACTTTCAGTTTTGCAGTATGTGATTTATTTCTCAGCAGGTGATAAATGCTCGCAAGCGTATAGCGTGAATCTCCCATCCAACGCCACTTTTCGGCAGTGCGGTTAATGGCTGTTACAAGACCGAACCCTAAAATATTAAAAGAGTAAATAACCTCCCTCTTCATCGTAATCTTCAGAAGATCCAGCCGGGTCACAGCCCCTTTGACAAAATGCTCCAAAGCCGTTTCAACAGTCAGAATTGCAAGATCATGGCAAAGCGCATTACCGCTGCCACAGGGGAAAAGAAAAACAGGAGGTTTCGCAGAAGATGGGTTTAACATCAACCCATTCACCACTTCATGAAATGTCCCGTCTCCTCCAACAACACCAATTTTAGAATAAGACTTTAGCTCTTTTTCTTTCAAACAACCGATAAAGTATCCCGAATGCTGACTGAAAACAACCTCAACAACTTCATTTATTTTGTGGAGTTCCTGTTCAAGTTTTTCTGCAACTGAACGACTCGTTCGATTTCCGGAAACCGGATTAACAAGCAATAAAATCATTATTGCACCACCAGTTTCTTAAATACTTTTCCCGTTTCCGTCTGTATGGAAATAGTATAAAGTCCCGCAGCAAAACCACTCACATCAATCTGTTCAGTATTTTTTCCTCCAGCAATAGCATTCAGGCCTCCCCCCGCAGTGCTCGCAGCGCTACCCGCGTTTTGCGCGCCCGGTCCGCTCAATTCCCTTACATACAGTTCAGCACCCAGCAGATTAAAAATACTAATCCTGTAATTTCTAAATCCCGAAGGGTATTCAACCGTCAGCTGTTTACTGGCAGGATTCGGCCAGGCAGCAAAGATAAAACTACCGTTACCCTGAATACCCGTAGAAACATTCAGGTTGTTTTTAATATTACTCCTCGAAGTATTCACCGTAGCAGATTGCTCCGTTCTTAAACTTGGGTTACAGGTAATCCCCCAGGAAGTTTCCACAATCCATCTTCCGTTTGGATAACTCAGGTAGGCGGCATCAGCCACAGTTGTTTGAGAACCGGCAACACCACTCACCGCACTGAAAATTCCGGTATTATTATCATCCCTGTACAATACATAAGAAGACAAGGTAGGAACAGGAAGAGGCTGTCCTTCGATTTCGTATTGGTTCCAGGTAAATACACCAGGTGTAGCCTGAACCGAATAAATCGTATTATGGTAAGGGCTCAAAGGACTGTAATTGCCACAGGTATCACGGATCCCTATCTTATATCGGTAGGCGCCTGAATTAGGATCTCCAGTAAATGGAAAATATTTTGTCCTCACCGTATCTAAAAATTCACTCAACGCACTATAGGGTAGTGCCCCAATCTGTTTGTAGTTATTGGTTGTTATTTCACGGTAAACAATAAAACTGTCTATCGTTCCAACAAGTGGCTTATCCCATACGATCAGGTTATGCTTTGAACTGTCATCCACCGTTACCATGCAAATATTAAGAGCAGTAAGAGCAGTGTTAACAGAAAACACAGCGGAGCTATCACTTCTGCAACCTGAGCTGTTCTTAACTACAACCTGGAAGTTTCCGGATTTAGTTACGCTAATTGACTGAGTCGTTGCTCCTGTAGTCCACAGATAAGTACCTCCGCTTATCGCGGAACTGGTTAAAGTAACAGTACCACCCACGCAAGGAGTCATTGAGCCTGCAGAACCAATTGTCGGAGTCGCCGGAGGATTCACAAAGCTCACCTGCACAGCAGAGGAAGTAACGGGACAATTATTTTTAAGAATAGTCACAGAGTAGTAACCATTTTGAGTGACTGCAAATTTGCTGCCAGTTGCCCCCGTAATTTGCATATTGTTTATATTCCAATTATAGGTAAATCCTGCACCTGTGTTTGCGCTAAGTATGACCGTATCTCCCGTACAGGAAGTTACTGGCCCGGAAGGACTAACGGTTGCCGTTTGAGTACAGGCCGTTCCGGTAGCTAAAATATATCCAGGCTGAGTCAGGGTATCTGTGCAGCCATTCGCCTTATCAGTAGCAATCAATACAACATCATAGGTGCCCGCAAACTGATACGTATAAAAGTGTGTTGCGCTATTGGAAGCATTGGTCATACCATCTCCTGTGTACCACGTAAAATTATAGCTGTTAAGGCTGGGAGTGGTATTATTTAATGCCACTGAAAGCGGAGCCGGACCTGTCTGAGGATTAGCATTAAAAGCCAAATTGTAATTTGGTTTATTGGCAGAAACCGGAACAGTAAAAGAAGCAAAACAGCCTGAAGTATCACTGATTGCCAGCGTATACGTTTTTGCTGAAAGCCCTGTTGCATTCAGGCTGGTCCCCCCATTACTCCAGGAATAAGTATAAGGGGATCTTCCTCCCGACACAGACGTAATGGAAACAGACCCATCCTTACTTGAAGTACAGGAAGCATTCGTAATTGCCGGCGCAGAAATGGAAATCGCTAACGGTTGTGTAATACTAACCGAAACGGAAGAAGTACATCCGGCATCAGTAGCAGTAACCGAATAGCTGCCAGCCAGAAGCCCTGTTACCGTAGGACCTGAAGCGCCATTGCTCCAGTTGAAGCTGTAGGGAGGCACACCCCCGCTAACGGTAGCAACCGCACTTCCGTTATTCCCCCCATTGCAGGTTACATTTACCGGTGAACCAATGCTGACACTAATCCCGCTGCTTGAATTGGTAAGTGTACTTGAAGCAGTCGTAACACAACCTTTGGAATCAGTGACTGTCACCGTATAAGAACCAGCAGGTAGTCCACTGATCGTTGATGTTGTGGAACTATTACTCCAAACATAACTAAATCCAGCAGTGCCTCCTGTAATGTTGAGGCTTAACTGTCCATTCGCTTTTCCGCAGGTGGGTGAAGTTGAATTTATATTGACAGTTAATGTGCAAATTTGGGGAACAAAAACCCAGGCAGCTCCTGTATTGGTATTATCACCGGACCCTCCTATAATACTAGTATTCCCATCGGTGGAAATAGAAACAGAACGCCCCTGATACACCTGAGCACCAATAGCCCCCATACCACTCAGCCTCCCGCCTCGCTGAGTCCACACTCCTCCGCTGCGGGTATAAACCCAGGTAGCTCCGGCATTGGTGTTTTCACCGGATCCTCCAACCATCGCTGTATTCCCATCCGCTGAAATTGCAACAGAAATACCTTGTTCAGCTCCGGAATGAGGGCCTGCGGCCTTCAGTTTAGTTCCCTGTTGGGTCCAAACACCACCAGAGCGGGTAAAAATCCATACTGCTCCTAAATTGCTTGAATCACCAGACCCCCCTACAAGAGCTGTATTCCCATCCGATGAAAGAGCAACTGAGCTGCCCTGAAAGGCTGCTCCGGAAAAGGATCCCGTGCCAACCAATTTATTCCCTTGTTGTTTCCAAACTCCTCCGCTCTGGGTATAAATCCATGCTGCGCCTGCATTACTGTTATCATACCATCCACCGGCAATAATGGTACTTGCATCAGATGAAATGGCAACAGAATGTCCCAGATTCGCTGAGCCTGAAGTCCCGGAACCAAGCAGTTTATTTCCGGATTGCGACCACACTCCTCCGGAGCGTGAATAAACCCAGACCGCACCTGCTCCGCTATTTTCCATTTGTCCTCCCACTACAATTGTATTCCCGTCAGCAGAAATGGAAACAGCGATTCCCTGATAGATAGTTGTACCTGTATCTCCGGTACCAACCAATTTATTTCCCTGCTGGGACCAGACTACCCCCGAACGGGTATATACCCATGCGGCACCAATGCCGCTGTTATCAAAATAGCCACCGGCAACCGCAGTATTTCCATCTGCCGAAATCGCCACAGAATAGGCCTGTTCCGCAGAACCTGAAGCCCCGGTACCCGTCAGCTGAACTCCTTGCTGGGTCCACACTCCGGCTGAACGGGTATAAAACCAGACAGCCCCCACTCCACTACTTGCACCATACCCACCAACAATGGCGGTATTTCCATCCGACGAAATTGCAACTGCAGCACCCTGATTTGCTGAAACTGTATCACTTGTTCCTCTCAACTTATTTCCCTGTTGAAAACTGGGATAAGGTGTTGGCTTAACTATAAAGGGGACGCTGCTCGTATCTGTTCCGCTCCCGGTCGAAATCAACACCTTCCCTTTTACGGAACCAGGCATAACCAACCCAACCAATTGGGTGCCAGTATTTGATATCACCAAAGCATTAACAGCAGGACTCCCAACAGTAAATAACGTAGGACTTCCAAGATTAGTCCCGTTAACAGTAAACAAAGTTCCCGGAGGGCCGCTTGACGGGCTGATAGAAGTAATAACAGGTGCTGCAACAGTATAAACCCAGGCGGCTCCACTATTTCCATTGTCCTGAAATCCGCCTGAAATAGCAGTAGTCCCATCAGATGAAATACTCACCCGGGTTCCCTGATAGGCCGCGCCGGAAGCTCCTGTACCCACTAATTTATTTCCTTGCTGAGTCCATACTCCACCTGCACGGGTATAAACCCACATGGCTCCGGCATAATTATTATCTTCATATCCACCTATGAGTGCAGTATTTCCATCAGCTGAAAGCGACACAGATTGACCCTGAGCTGCTGCCCCTGTGGCACCACTACCAATCAACTTATTTCCTTGTTGAGTCCAGACGCCTCCCGACCGGGTATAAATCCAAAAGGCTCCTGAATTGGTATTATCTCCCTCACCACCAACGATGGCTGTATTTCCATCGGCTGAAAGAGAAACTGAATTACCTTGTTCTACAATTGTACCAATAGCCCCGGTACCCACTAGTTTATTTCCTTGCTGGATCCAGCTTGCACCATTCCAGCCATACACCCAGGCTGCCCCGGCACCGCTATTATCATACTGACCACCAACTATAACAGTAGTACCATCGGATGAAATGGAACTGGAACATCCCTGATATACTCCACTGCTTCCAGGAATAGACCCGGTTCCGACCAATTTGCTTCCTGATTGCGTCCATGTTCCGCCGGTCACTCCTCCGGAAGTACGTGTTTCACCTGAGCGTGTAAAAACCCATGCTGCGCCAACATTACTGTTATCATACCATCCACCCACAACAGCCGTATTCCCATCAGCCGAAATCGAAACCGACATACCCTGCTCTGCATTCCCTATAGCACCCGTACCTACCAGTTTATTTCCCTCCTGAGACCAGGTTCCACCGGCACGCACATAAACCCATGCTGCTCCCACCAGACTATTATCATGATATCCTCCTACGATTGCTGTATTCCCGTCAGCTGAAATAGCGACAGAACTTCCTTGATAGGATAAACCCACAGCTCCTGTACCTTTCAGCTTTCCTTGTTGCGTCCATGCTCCGCCAGACCGCACATATACCCAGGCACCCCCGACACCACAACTATCATAATCTCCTCCCACAATAGCCGTATTTCCATCAGATGAAACAGCGGCTGAATAACCATAATTGCCGGCACACAATTCCCCTGTGCCCGTTAACTTATTCCCCTGCTGAAATCCGGGATAAGGTGTCGAGGTCACAGTAAAAATGCCGGCACTGATTCCGGTCCCATTGGGTGTTGCAAAGGTAACAAGGCCTGTTACCGCTCCCGGCATAACCAGTCCCACAGCCTGTGTTGTCGAATAGGAAACTACAACCGCATTAATACCTCCAATAGTAAAAGCCGTCGGACTTGTTAATCCGGTACCTGTTATGGTAACCAAAGTTCCAACTGCACCGCTTGCCGGACTGAACGAGGTAATAGTAGGTCCCTGCGCATTTATTGTAGCAGCAAAAAAGGACAATACGATAATCAGCTTTGTACTAGTTTTCATTGTATATGATTTCCAATTTTAAAAATTTACTGCACCACCAACTTCTTAAACACTTTCCCCGTTTCTGTCTGTATAGATATTGTATAAACCCCTGCAGCAAAACCACTAACATCAATCTGTTCCGTATTTTTCCCACCACCTGGATTAACAACCCCACCGCCCGCGTTTGACGCGCCTGGACCACTCGTTTCTTTCACAAACAGTTCAGCACCCAGCAGATTAAAAATACTGATCCGGTAATTTCTATATCCAGCGGGATAGGCAATTGTTAATTGCTTGCTTGCCGGATTGGGAAAAGCCTCAAAGTTGAAATTGCTCATAGCAGCAACGCCAGTAGCAACATTCAGGTTATTTTTAATATTGCTTCGGGAACTGTTCACTGTAGTGGATTGCTCCGTTCTCATAGTTGGAGTACAGGAAATGCCCCAGTCTGTCTCCACCAGCCATCTCCCGTTTGGAAAGGAAGCATATGCAGGATCAGCAATAGTAGTTTGGGAGCCTGCCACACTGTTCACAATACTAAAGCCGGAAGTAGCAGTATTACTGCGATACAGGACATAGGAGGTAAGTGAAGGAACCGGAAGAGGCTGGCCCTCTATCACATATTGGTTCCAGGTAAATACTCCACCTCCATTATCCACAATAAAAATAGTGTTGTGAAACGGACTCATGGTACTGTAATTTCCGCAGGTATCCCTCACCTGAATTTTGTACCTGTAAGTTCCCCCATTGGGATTCCCTGTATTCGGAAAATATTTTACCTGCACCGTATCCGTAAACTGACTCAGGGCAGCATAAGGTACTGCTCCAATTTGTTTGTAAACATTTGTGGTGATTTCGCGGTAAATGATAAAGCTGTCAATGCTAAGTATGGAAGGCTTCTCCCAGATCAGCACATTGTGAAGCGAATTGGTATCCACAGTTACCATGCACATATTAATATGTGTCAGGGAAGCATTAACAGTATCAATAGCCGAAGACGCGCTGCATCCCGCACCATTGGAAACCGTCACCTGATAATTACCGGACTTGCTTTCCACAATTGACCTTGTCGTGGCACCTGTACTCCAGAGATAAGTACCACCAGTAATGACCGAAGATGTCAGTGTCACAGCTCCACCTACACATGGAATTATAGACCCCGTAGAAGTTATACTCGGAGTAGCCGGGCTTGTCACAAAGTTCACCTGAACGGCTGCTGAAGTCACCGGACAGTTATTCTGCATTATAGTGGCGGAATATAAACCGCTTTCCGTTACAGCAAGCTTGCTGCTTGTTTCACCACTGATAGCCACACTCCCTATATTCCATTGATAGCTGACAGCACCAATAGCAGTAGAACCTGCGCTCAGCAGCACAGTATCCCCCTGGCATTTGCTGATCGGGCCGGAAGGGGTCACGGAAGCCGTATAGCCACAGCCCGTTCCCGTCACATTGATATAAGGGTGTTTGGACAGCGTATCACTGCAACCGCTGGCAATACTTGTAGCGATTAAAGCCACATCATACGTTCCGGCAT
>Ga0207067_10157_pt1 | contig 18977 bp, 20 predicted proteins | sample Alteio_BWMinCont_25_FD_153484 | JGI IMG/M metagenome (GOLD analysis project Ga0207067, IMG submission 153484) | Enriched cells from forest soil in Barre Woods Harvard Forest LTER site, Petersham, Massachusetts, United States -... | ecosystem: Environmental > Terrestrial > Soil > Temperate forest >...
TTGCTGGCGGTAGGCGTAGCCTATCTGTGTGCTTTCGCTCTTGAAACGCTATTGCCGCCAGCGTTGTTCCGCATTAACGAACAGAATGTCGCGCTCTTGTTTATGATTGCCTGCGCCTTCGTGGCCGGACGCTTCGGGTTGATGCCGGGGTTGGTGGCATCGGTGGCTAGTTTTTTGACAGTTAATTACACTGTCATTGCTCCCTATAAACAAATCAATTTAACTACGGTGACAGATGTGCTCAGCATGATGTTGTTCCTGTCAGCGGCCGTGTTGATTTCGCTGTTTACCAGCCAGACGCGGGATTATGGCCAACGAGCGGCGCAGCGCGAACTTTCCACCCAGGCATTATTTACGCTCTACCGCATCGCTTCGGAAGCATTTTCGCGTGAGTATGCGTTGGAAAAACTGCAAGAGAAACTTGAACGCATGCTGGAGTCTGACGTAGCGTTCTTTTTGCCGTCAGTTATGAATCCAAAATATCTTGAACCGGCTTTTCCGCCCGGATTGAAGTTGGAGGAGCCAGATCGTAAAGCGCTTGATGTCTGCTGGAGCGAGATGAAAACGACCGGTGTGGCCTCGCCTTTTAATCCCGGTACAGCCTGGCGTTTCGAATTGATGATGGCACCCGCCGCTGAAATCGGCGTCATCGGCGTCAAGCCGCGCGATAAGACGAAGCTTGATGCCTGGTTTGGCCAGCTGCTGACGGCGATTGCTGACCAGACAGCCAGCGTTCTCGAACATATTGAACTCGAACGCTCAATGGGCGAGACGCGTATCCGCGAAGAGCGCGAAAAACTGCGTGCCATGTTGCTCTCCAGCGTCTCACACGATTTCAAGACGCCGCTGGCGGGCATTATCGGCGCGCTTTCCGTTCATCGCAGCTTAGGTGAGAAATTGATGCCGCAAAAACGCGCCGAGCTGATCGAGGCCGCCATCGAGGAAGCGCAGCGGCTTGACAGCTTCATCACCAACATCCTCGACATGACGCGGCTGGAAAGCGGCAATATCCAATTCCGCCAGGAATGGCACAGCATGGAGGGCAGTATCAGGAATGTCTTGAAGCGCCTGCAATATCGCTGCCGGCAGCATCTGGTGATAGCCCATCCCTGCCCATCCGGTGTCGAAACGTATATGGACGCCATGATGACCGAGCAGGTGTTGCAGAATATTCTCGACAATGCCTGCAAATATACGCCGCCTGACACGCGCATCGAGATTCTCTGCACCGTCGGCGAAGATAAGGGGTTGATTTGCCGGGTGCGTGATCACGGGCCGGGCTTGCCGCCTGAAAAAATTAACCATGCCTTTGATAAGTATGCGCGCCTGCATAAGAAAGATACGCAAGTGGCGGGCACAGGCTTAGGTCTTGCCATCAGCAAAGCCATTATGGAAGCGCAAGGCGGATGGATTACTGCTGCCAACCATCCGGAAGGCGGCGCTGTTTTTACGTTATGCCTGCCGAAATGGCGGCGTAGCGATGCCGCCAGAAAGGAGATAAGCGATGCCCCTGTCAAACAAGCATATAGTCGCCATTGACGACACGCATTCCGTCCTTACTTTCCTGCGGATTTCGCTGGAAGCGTTGGGTGCAACTTTCCACGGTGCGGCGACGGCTTCCGGCGGCATGGCGCTGTGTGAGTCGGCTCCGCCCGACTTGGTAATACTCGATCTTGGCCTGCCCGATAAGGAGGGGTTTGATATCCTCCCCAGACTCAAACGCCTGAGCAGTGACCATAACCTACCAGTTGTCGTATTGACTGTGCGCAATGAGCAGGAGTCGAGAGATACGGCGCGTAAGCTCGGCGCGGACGCGTATGTCACCAAGCCGTTCATCATGGATGATTTAATCGAGATCATCGATAAAAAACTTAAGACGCGGCCTCATTAAAGCCGGCTTTTATACGTTTTTTATGGCGCTCCCGCTAAACCGCATAGCGATTTTAGGCGCTTCTGTTCATCATAGAAAATGGACAGGAGGAGAGATAAAAGTATGTATTATACATCAGCACAAACAGCATCAATCTCATATGACTGGCCGTCGCTTCGGGCGCAATTGCTAGCGCAATGGGGTCGTCTGACCGCCGGTGAACTGGAAAAGACGGGGCGCAATCGCCGTCTTATCGCTTTACTCATCGAGCGTAAGTACGACATCCCTTACAAAATGGTGGAAAACTACTTGCGCAATTTCGAGCGCACGATGCCGCTCGTGGCATAACGGATTTATACCCGTACCGGCAAGCTTGCGAGCGTGTGATGCAGGTTATCGTAATCGATCGGCTTGGTCATGTGCATATCGAAACCGGCTTCATGTGCCTGCCGCTGGTCTTCGTCGCGGCCATAGCCGGTCATGGCGATAATGTAGGACGATGCCAGATCCTCATTCTGCCGAAGCGTGCGCACCACCTGATAACCATCCATGCCGGGCAGTCCGATGTCGCACAGTATGATCTGCGGGTGAAAAACTCGCGCCGTCTCCAAGGCAGTCCGCCCGTTATTAGCTATTTGAACTTCATGCCCGTCTTCGCTCAAGAGCAGTTGCGTACTTTCGGCGGTGAGCTGATTATCTTCGATTAGCAGGATGCGATACCGATATTTCGTCCCATTCGGAGTTGTCGATATAGGCACGGGTGAGGCGATTGCTGCTGGTGCGTGTTCAACCGGTAGCCTGATCGTGAACGTCGCGCCTTTTCCCAGCCCGTCGCTTGTGACGCTGACCTGGCCGCCATGCAGGTCGACCAATCCTTTGACCAAAGCCAGCCCAAGGCCAAGCCCGCCGCGGCTGCGGTCCAGCCCTTGGTCGGCCTGGCGGAACACTTCGAAGACACAGGGCAGCATTTTGGGTTCGATGCCAATGCCGGTATCAGATACGGTGATGATGGCTGAATGTCGATTATTCCCAAATTCCAGCGTTATGGCTACTTTGCCGCCGGAGCCGGTGAACTTATGGGCATTATGCAAAAGGTTGCCTACGGCCTGTACCAGCCGCGTCGGATCGCCCACCGTCCATACTGGAGCATCTGGAACATCGACTTCGAGCTGCAGATCGCTGGCATCGAAGACGCTGCGATAGTCCAGCGCGGTTTGGCGAACGATCTGGCCTAAATCACAACGCTCTTTTCTGAGCAGCACCTTGCCATGGGCAAGGCGCGTCGCATCAAGCAAATCATCAATCAATCGGGTCATGTGCTTTACCTGGCGTTCGACAATGCCTCCCAGCTCTTCCAGGCGCGGCTCTTTCGTCGCGATGCGGCGTAGCAGATGGGAGGCGTTGAGAATGGGAGCGAGCGGGTTACGCAATTCGTGGGCGAGCATTCCTAAGAATTCATCCTTGCGCCGGTCGGCTTCCTCGGCTGCCGTACGCCGTGCGCGTTCCTCCGCCTGAAGAGCAGCTTGGCGACGCATTTGCGAGAGTTCAATAAAGACACGTACCTTAGCGCGCAATATTTCAGGCACGACCGGAGTCGGGAGGTAATCGACGGCGCCAGAGGCATAACCCTGCGCCATGCGCATTTCATCGGTGAAGGCGGTAAGGAAAATGATCGGCGTGCGTGCCGATTTCTTGCGGCCGCGAATTAGGGTCGCGATTTCGAAACCGCTCATTCCCGGGATGTTGACGTCGAGGAGAATAACGGCAAACTCGTGTTTCAACACTAACTTCAACGCTTCCTCGCCGGAACTGGCAGTCATCAGGTTTTGGCCCGATTCTTCCAGTATCGACTTATAAACCAGCTGATTCTCGGGCAGGTCGTCCACAATCAGAATATTGACCTGCTCGTTACTATCCGGTAGCGCCGTGTCGTCACGGTGCCAATCGTCCAGGGATTGTTTTGCCGCCACATTTTTATCCATATGCCGCTTCCTAACGATGCAGCCATGCCCTGAGCACTGCCATCATCTGCTCGGTGTTTACCGGCTTGGACAAATAGTCCCATGCGCCGGCCTCAATGCATTTCTCGCGGTCGCCCTTCATGGCCTTGGCCGTGACGGCGACGATCGGCAGATCCTTGAGATGCGCGAACTTACGAATCTCGCGGATGGTTTCCATGCCATCCATTTCCGGCATCATGATGTCCATCAGCACGATATCGATACCGGGTTCTTTCTGCAGGATGTTGATAGCATCGCGCCCGTTGTCGGCGGAGAGAATCCTCATATGATGTTCCTCCAGCACACTGGTAAGGGCGAAAATATTGCGCGTGTCATCGTCAACGATCAACACCTTCTTATCAGCCAGCAACTTATCTGACTGATGCAGGTCGATCAGTTTTTTCCGCCAGCCTTCCGGCAACGTGGCCACATTGTGGTGCAGGGAGGATGCCAACAGATCGAGCAGGCGGCCGGGCGAGAGTGCCTTGCGAAGCGGATAAGCTTTGCTCAGGCGCTTCCAGGCAATGGTATCAACCTCTTCGTCGCCATACACAATCACCGGCATGCTGTTTCGCACCACTCCGGTATTTTCCTCGGCGCGCTTTATGCCATCGACGATATCGAGCAGCTTTGGATTGATAATGAGGCAGTCGATTTGTTGTTTGGATTTAGACAACATCTGTACCGCCGCTGCCGGAGTTTTTGTCGTCACGGCTTCGATGTCATCGGCCGCGATGGTTTTCAGGATGCGGCTGCGCTTCTTTGCATCTGGTTCTATGACGAGGATACGTTTTTTCTCACGGTTGGTGAAATCCGTGACGATTTCAAGTAGATTATCCAGTACCTCCCGCTTTTGAATCGGCTTGGCGACAAAGGCCAGGGCGCCGGAAGACATGGCCTGGTCGCGCGAATCGTCGGTAGAGATGATGCACACCGGGATGTGGCGGGTAGAAATATCGTTCTTGAGCCGTTCCATAACGCGCCAGCCCTGTATGTCCGGCAGGTGGATGTCGAGCAGGATGGCATCAGGCTTATAATCGTGGGTTAAGGCCAGCGCGGCGGCGCCGAGCGAAGTTACAAGCCCTTTGAACCCTTTTTCATGCGCCGTATCCAGCATGAAGCGCGCGAATCCCAAATCATTCTCCACGATGAGGAGCACGTGATCGCCGGGTTGGATGAAAGCACGGTCATCGCCGACTTCGTTGACCAGCTGGCCAATCTCCGGCTCATTCACAGCGATCATCGCATTATTCAGTGCAGCATTGTTGTTTGCGGCCGGTTGGGATTTTTCCTGTGATTCCGGAACTGTCTCACCGCTTCCAGGCGCACGGCGGCTGCGTGTCGGCGAATAGGTCACCGGTAGATAGAGGCTAAAGGTGCTGCCCTGGCCGGGAGCGGATTGCAGCCGGATTTCGCCGCCTAGCAAGCGCGACAATTCGCGGCTGATGGCAAGGCCCAGTCCGGTGCCGCCGTATTTGCGGCTGGTCGATCCGTCGGCTTGCTGGAATGCTTCGAAGATGATCATCTGCTTGTCAGCGGCGATACCGATGCCGGTATCGGCCACCTTGAAGGCCAGTACTTCGGAGGCGCGATTTAAATCCTCGTTGAAAGAACTCCAGCCGGATTCCGCCCGCTGGACGCTTAAGGTCACGTTCCCATGATGCGTAAACTTGAAAGCATTGGAGAGCAGGTTCTTGATAATCTGCTGCAGACGTTTGGCATCGGTAAACATCGATTTCGGAAGCTTCGAATCGAAGTTGATCTCGAAGTTGACGTTCTTGGATTCGGCAACGTGCGTAAAGGTGCGCGCGACATAACCGTGCAGGTCGTCGAGCCTGAGTTCGCTGCCTTCGACAACCACCGTGCCCGATTCGATCTTTGACAGATCTAAGATGTCATTAATAAGCATGAGCAAATCGTTGCCCGAGCTGTGGATGGTCTTGGTGAAATCGGTCTGCTTCGGCGTCAGGTTTCCTTCTGGATTCTTAGTCAACTGGTCAGAGAGAATGAGCAGCGAGTTGAGCGGCGTACGCAATTCGTGCGACATATTGGCGAGGAACTCTGATTTGTACTTTGAGGTGAGCGCCAACTGTTTCGCTTTGTCTTCCAGTTCCTGACGAGCTTGCTCCACTTCCTGGTTTTTGCGTTCCACTTCCTGGTTCTGCTCGGCGAGCAGGCGGGCTTTTTCCTGGAGTTCCTCGTTGGTTTGCTGTAATTGTTCCTGGCGGCTTTGCAGCTGTTGAGCGAGAGATTGCGATTGCTTGAGCAAATCTTCCGTACGCATGTTCGCTTCGATGGTGTTGAGCACGATGCCGATGGATTCGGTCAGCTGATCGAGGAAAGCTTTGTGCGATGGATTAAAGCCCTCGAACGAGGCCAGCTCCAGCACGCCCTTCACTTGTCCTTCGAAAATCAGCGGCAGGACGAGTACGCTGCGCGCCGACGCTTCGCCAAGGCCGGAAGAGATGCGGATATAATCATGCGGCAAATTATCAAGGACGATTTTTTGTTTCTCCAGTGCGCATTGCCCGACGACGCCTTGGCCCAAGCCGATTTGCTTACCTAATTGTTCTTTTCCTTCCGAAGCAAAGCCTGCCAGCAGTGTTAACTGCGGATTCTGTTCTTTACCATCGAGTACGTAGAACTCGGCCTGTTGTGCTTGCACCACCGGGCAGAGTTCCGAGAGCACCATGCGGCCGACGTTGGTTAAGTCGCGTTGGCCTTGTAACATGCGGCTGAATTTGGCGAGGTTGGTTTTCAGCCAGTCCTGCTCGGTGTTTTTCTGCGTTGTATCGCGCAGATTGCGGATCATCTCGTTGATATTGTCTTTGAGTACGGCCACTTCGCCCTGCGCATCCACCGTGATCGACCGCGTCAAGTCGCCCTTGGTCACGGCGGTTGCCACTTCGGCGATGGCGCGTACCTGCGTCGTGAGGTTAGCAGCAAGCTGGTTCACGTTTTCGGTGAGACCTTTCCACGTGCCCGAGGCGCCGGGCACTTTCGCCTGACCACCTAATTGTCCTTCGACGCCCACTTCGCGTGCCACGGTGGTCACCTGGTCAGCGAAGGTCGCCAGTGTGTCGATCATGTTATTGATGGTGTCAGACAACTCGGCGATTTCGCCCTTCGCTTCCACCGTCAGCTTGCGTTTGAGTTCCCCATTGGCCACCGAGGTCACGACTTTAGCAATACCACGCACTTGACTAGTGAGGTTGTCGGCCATGCGGTTTACCGAGTCGGTCAAATCTTTCCAGGTACCCGACACACCTTCTACTTTTGCTTGCCCACCGAGTTTTCCTTCGGTACCTACTTCGCGCGCTACGCGCGTTACTTCAGCGGCGAAGCTGTTGAGCTGGTCCACCATGGTGTTAATGGTAATTTTGAGCTCTAAGATTTCGCCCTTCACGTCTACGGTGATTTTCTTCGATAAGTCACCTGCTGCCACGGCTTTGGTCACGTCGGCGATGTTGCGCACCTGACCCGTCAGGTTCGACGCCATGAAGTTTACCGAGTCGGTCAAGTCTTTCCAGGTACCGGCCACACCTTTCACGTCCGCCTGACCGCCGAGACGACCTTCCGTACCTACTTCACGCGCAACGCGCGTTACTTCGGCGGCGAAGCTGTTCAATTGGTCTACCATGGTATTCACGGTGTTCTTGAGCTCCAGAATTTCGCCTTTTACGTCCACGGTAATTTTGCGTGACAAGTCGCCATTAGCGATAGCCGTGCCGACTTCAGCGATGTTGCGCACTTGTCCGGTCAAGTTACCGGCCATCATGTTCACCGAGTCGGTCAAGTCTTTCCACGTACCGGCAACACCTTCCACGTTCGCCTGGCCGCCCAGTTTCCCTTCCGTACCTACTTCGCGTGCCACACGAGTCACTTCGGCGGCGAATGACGACAATTGGTCCACCATGGTATTGATGGTATCTTTTAGCTCTAAGATTTCGCCCTTCACGTCCACGGTAATCTTTTTACCTAAGTCACCTGCCGCCACGGCTTTCGTCACGTCGGCGATGTTGCGCACCTGGCCGGTCAGGTTCGATGCCATGAAATTCACCGAGTCAGTCAAGTCTTTCCATGTACCGGCGACGCCGCGCACTTCGGCCTGACCACCGAGTTTTCCTTCGGTACCTACTTCGCGTGCCACGCGGGTTACTTCGGCCGCAAAGCTATTCAGCTGGTCCACCATGGTATTGATGGTGTCTTTGAGTTCTAAGATTTCACCGGCCACGTCTACGGTGATTTTCTTCGATAAGTCACCTGCTGCCACAGCTTTTGTTACGTCAGCGATATTGCGCACCTGGCCGGTCAGGTTCGATGCCATGAAATTCACCGAGTCAGTGAGGTTTTTCCATGTGCCGGCCACGCCCTTCACGTCAGCCTGACCGCCGAGTTTACCTTCGGTACCTACTTCGCGTGCCACACGGGTTACTTCCGAAGCGAACGAACCGAGCTGGTCCACCATGGTGTTAACCGTGTTCTTCAGCTCAAGAATTTCGCCCTTTACGTCTACCGTAATCTTGCGTGACAAGTCACCATTGGCCACGGCGGTCGTCACTTGCGCGATGTTACGTACTTGCGAGGTCAAGTTACCGGCCATCGAGTTCACCGAGTCGGTCAAGTCTTTCCACGTACCCGACACACCTTCTACTTTCGCCTGTCCGCCAAGCTTACCTTCCGTACCCACTTCACGTGCCACGCGCGTTACTTCCGATGCGAACGAACCGAGCTGGTCCACCATGGCGTTAATAGTGTCTTTTAGTTCAAGAATTTCTCCGGCGACGTCTACCGTAATCTTGCGTGACAAGTCACCATTGGCCACGGCGGTCGTCACTTGCGCGATGTTGCGCACTTGTCCGGTCAAGTTACCGGCCATCGAGTTTACCGAGTCGGTCAAATCTTTCCACGTACCCGACACACCTTCGACTCGCGCTTGTCCGCCGAGTTTACCCTCGGTACCTACTTCGCGTGCCACACGGGTCACTTCCGATGCGAACGAACGCAATTGGTCCACCATGGTGTTAATGGTGTTTTTGAGTTCTAAGATTTCACCTTTCACGTCCACCGTTACTTTTTTGGACAAGTCACCACCGGCCACGGCGGTTGCCACTTCGGCAATGTTACGCACCTGGCCGGTCAGGTTACCGGCCATCATGTTTACTGAATCAGTCAAATCCTTCCATGTACCGGCCACGTCTTTCACTTCGGCTTGCCCACCGAGTTTACCCTCGGTACCTACTTCGCGGGCTACGCGCGTTACTTCGGCGGCGAACGAACCCAACTGATCCACCATGGTGTTGATGGTTCTGGCGGTGCGCAGGAATTCACCTTGTAGGGGGCGGTCATCAATTTCGAGCGCCATCATCTGGGACAAGTCACCTTGCGCTACGGCGCCGATCACGCGTGCTGTTTCAGATGTTGGATGCACAAGGTCATCGATAAGTTCATTGACCGATTCGACCGATCCGCGCCAGAAACCGCTGACATCCCCGAGGGACAGGCGCTGGCTGAGCTTACCTTCTTTACCGACAGCACGGCTTAAGCGACCCAATTCACCAGCCATGCGCTCATTGAGTTCCACCACTTCATTGAAAGCATCGGCGACTTTGCCGGCTACACCCGTCCATTCCGCTGGCAGACGTATCAATGGTTGCCCATTTCTTAAAGCGTTAAGGGCATGCAGCAGCGCCGTCATTTCGCTCCCGCCACTGGCAGGCCCGCCAGAGGCAGGTTCGTCAGCTATTTTTTTCAGGGCAGAAGTGGCAGGTGACATATAATATCCTGTAAAATATACAATAAACTGATTACTGCCTATCGGGCACCGAAAGGGGATATTTATGCATTCTTTATGTATTACTTTGCGCCCAAAACCCATAAACCGGCCATATGGTTTAGGGGATAAAATTATAAAGGCGCCATAAATTTTTGGATGATGAGTTTATACCTTATGTATGAAAAATGTTCCCAGTAATGGCCTGTTCTATTTCCCATTATTTACAAAAGTTTTCTGTTGTTTTTTAGGGAATTTACAAAAATTTGTAGTATTGTGAAACAAGCCGGAACGGAGCTGCTATTTGTGTCGCCGTCCTAACAGCTTCCTTATCAAGCTCCGGATAACTCGTATCGTATCATTATCATAGAGCGCATAGTCTAAAACTCCGCTGCTGCATTATGCTCAGCGTAACCAACGTTTAGGAGAATATTATGCCGTATGAACCACAAAATCAAAACCAGTCAGCTCAGAGCAATCCATCTTCCAGCCAGAGCAAAACTGCTCCGGTCGCGGGTAACATAAAGAAGGATGAACTGGCTGCACAGGATCGCATGAAGAATGAGGGTGGAAGCTGCTCCACTTCGGACAAGAAGTCCACACAGGGTGGTTGCAACTAATTAAATGTGACCACGCGGAAAAAACCGGGCCATGTGCCCGGTTTTTTTCAATTCAATTTCGGTAAAGATTACGCCGCATCCATAATCAACGTATTCTAAGCCATTTGAGCGGCAGGAAGGGGTGGGGTTTCCATGCGGTAGCCGATGCCCGGTACCGTGATGATGAGATTAGGAGAGGCAGGATTTTCTTCCAGTTTCTTGCGTAGCTGGCGTATATATATACGGAGATATTGCATATCTTCACTATGGGCCGCGCCCCATACGGCCTTAAGAATCTCCTTATGAGCAAGCATTTTGCCGCGATTTGTAATAAAATAACGCAGCACATCATATTCCTTAGGCGTGAGCGACACTTCCTCGTTATCCAGAAACACTTCGTGACGCACCAGATCCATGCGGATGGATCCGTTGGTCAATTTGGGTTCGCCTGTTGCTTTTACGGCGGCCTTTCGCAAATTTGCCTTAATGCGCGATAGCAACACTTCGGCGTTGAACGGCTTGATAACATAATCATCGGCGCCTTTATCCAGTGCCGCTACTACTTCCGTATCATCCGAACGTACGGAAAGTATGACAATCGGCACCTGTGACCACCCACGTATTGCAGCAATCACTTCCTTGCCGTCCAAATCCGGCAGACCGAGATCAAGCAGCACCAGGTCCGGTTTAATGGAAGCGCTCATGCGTACTGCTTGTTTTCCATTCTCTGCCTCTGCAACCTTAAATTCTTCCGAATTAAGGAAAATACTCAGCATTTTGCAGACTGACGGCTCATCGTCTACAATAAGGATGGTGTTCTTTTTTTTACACATATTGTTTAACTCGTGCAGCAGTGGATAGTTTTTTCATAAAATTCTCATTCGTTTTTATATAAATATACATAAAGGAGCGCCTGTAAGATTGCTGCAGGGTTAATAAGATTATGCGTAAGATGGGCGTAAGGCTCTCAGGCCACCGTTAGAGAAACGGCGTGCGGGGATATGCAAAGACCTTTTTATGAAGGATAGAGTTGAGTATTATTCTCGCTTCCCGGCGAAACAGTTATTGAAATAATGCTGCATGAGAAGCATTGATTCATCGGTTTGGCGGATTTTAAATCCTACGGGAAACGGTATATTGTACGGTTGGAAATAAATCCCCAGCGTGGGTGCCGTCATTAAACGCTGTGCAAGATCGGGGGATATAACAAAAAGCAGTTCGGCATAGTTCTGTTCCGCTTTGACCTCTGTATTCATTTCGACTTCAGCTTTGCTGATAAAAAGGCCCTTAGTATAGGCATAGTTTTCCAGGACCCATTGAGGGTCACCATTTTCCAGGAATCCTGTTCCCCGGAGCGTATGGTTTTGTTGGTTGCACATAAACGTCAGCTTATGGGTTCCGCGGTTATTGACTACCGTTCCAAGCAGGTAAGGCACCTGCTCATTGAGCGCAATCTCCCATCTTTCATCGAAAATACCATCATTTACCGCTTTAAGCCCGACCAAAGTATTTTTATCTATTCTTACGAGTGTTGCATTTCCAGGCAGGAGCATAAACTGAAACAGGTTTGGGTTCACGCCCATGTCTTTCATAAAATCTGTTATTTCCGCAGCGAACACTTGTGAAGCTGCAAGATCAAACTCCTGATTATTGCCGGCACGGCGATAAAAACGTTGTACGCTATAGATTGCAGCATCATTCATAAAACGCGAAACACCGCCTAAATACGCAAGCGTACACGCGCTTAAGCAATATCCTGCCTCTTTAGGATCAATGCTGCCTATGTAGGTATCCAGACCAAGATCACGGATGACCCTGCCAAGCTTGACCCCTTCTGACAGAAGGGCACCATCAGATTCGAAGTATATGGCGCCCCCGGGCATAATATTATTTTCTTTGGCAAACATGCGCAAATTGTCGGCCGTTCCCCCCGTAATCGACCCTTTGGCATGGATAACCTGGTATAGGCCCAACCCGTATTTACGAAAATCCTTACTTTCAAAAGAAAATGTCATGGCGTCTTCTGCGGCTGCTTCAAAGGGCTGCAGACATGTAAGCATTAGTATTATCCATGGAATAAGTGCGCGGAGTATCTTGCCACGTGCAACAAGGGCAGCGCTGGTAATACCAAGATTAAAATGAGAAATTCTGTTAGCCATTAGTCTGTAAAATAAGAGGCTGAGGGAGAATCGGGTTACTATGATAGAATCAGAATATCTTCCGTCGCGACTCTGTCAACGGGTGAAGCGGGGGCGACCGTTTCTTCATCCTCATTTTCGATGCGGTCATCATGGCGCTCTTCTACCAGGTGAGTGGAGGCAGGCTGCATCGCAGCTATGTAATTCATTACAAAGGAGATAGTATTCAAACTGAATTGCTGCGTGCTTACCCCGATAGCCGTTAGCTGAGTTTGAATATCGAGAAGAAGGGGTTGGGTGAGAGGTTCATCGACCAGCGGTGCAAGAATCGTCCCGACCTGCTTCAATTGCGCAGGGGTTAGGGGGGTGGGCATATTGATCGAGGCAGAAGTACTTGCCCCCTCGGCGATGGCTTGCGCTTCCACGCTCAAATCCACTGTGGCTGCATCGCTGGTTAAAGGAATATGGAGGCTTACATTGGCCGCTGCTTCCAAGCCCTGCTCATCTTTTAACAATATGCCGATATCCTGCATTTGCTGGGCGGTAAAGGCGGTAAGGCTCTCGTTGATATTTGTGTTGCGAAGGTTGGCTTCATTGAACAGTGTAAGGGTGGGGGTATTTAAGTTAAGCAAGCCGTCATTGGCAGAAATGTCATTCGGTGCGTTTGCCTGATTGCCGGCTAGATTGCTATCTAATGTCAGCGCCTCATTTGCCAGCTCCGCCTGCGCAATTTCAGTCAGCAGCGCAGTCTTATTTGCTTCATTGGTCTTGGCGGAAGCCGCAAGCGCTGCAGTCTGGGCAGACTGCAGCGCCGTGGTGTCCGGTGAAGGTGCAATGGCTGTTATTGCAGTTGCGGGATCAGCCATATATTTTATGGGTTCCTGATTCTAGAGATCTTGGTGCCCTCTAAGCTTAGGCTGGCCATTAGTCCCTGTTGATCAAAGATGAAAGCATAAGCATCATCCTTCAATGTTGATGAAGAGAGGTTCTTGGCGACACCTTCATTCACCACGACCACGGTTGGCCCCGTGCCGATTTCCCAGCCGTGCGTTTCATGAACATAGTGCACCGCCTTATCGCTCATCAGGAATACCACGTATCCGTAGGATTGCGCGCCGATCTGCCAGCCGAAGGATGCAGTAATGGAGTTATAATATCCATCGAGTTTCCCATCCTGCTTCAGAACGCCTTCGCCGTAAGCGCCGCCGAAAATAAGGCCGGCTTTAACAAGATTTGGAAAAATGAGAACCGCTTTTGCCTTTTTTGCAAGATCGGCGGCATTCGGGTTGGTTTTAATGAGCGTTCCCAGCGCCTGATCGGCATCGGTGCTGAGCTCTTCTTTTGTCGTTGCTGCATTCGCAGGGCTATACGCGCCACTGAACAGTGTGGCAAACGTTCCAACAATAAGCGCTAAAAATAACGGTCGTAGATTCTTTATCATAAAAAACTCTCCATTTATGTGTTAAGAAAACCAAAGTTATTAGGGCAAACGTAGAGACCATCCTGTAATAAAGCGATGTGGGAAAAATGTCCTCGCGTAATGTTTCCGTAAGGATACACGGGTCGCATTGCCGGGCTAACCCGAATCCTTATACAAAAAATATATCCAAAAGACTTTCCTGCATAGCTTCATTATGCATGAGTTGCTATGTTTGCCTATTAAAGTCGGAGGAACGAACCATGCGCATCATCGATTATGACAAAAAAGATAAAAATACCGGCAGCACCGAAGAACATATAGCTACCGATGAAGCCGTAGATAAAAAGTTCGGCAATATACAGCGCGCCTATGAGGAAGGATTTGCCTCTAGTGACGGTGTGCGCGGCGGAACGGCGGAAACCGATGGCCGGGTCAAATATCCTGAAAAAGGTGACGATAGCAGGCCGAAGCGTACCCCGGATTCCATCGAGGATGAAAATCCGGGACTTGCCGATAACTGATCACAAACAATAGGGGCTTTTTATGTCAGAACAAAAAAAAGATGAACCGGTCAAAAGCGAACATTCTCTAAAAACATTAGTGGAAAAGGGGCTGTTTCCTGTGGCCGAAGGCCATAGCCAGGACGCCGACCGCCATCATCAAATCAAACATCCCAAATCGGATAGATAACTTTCTGTGGTTGGATACTCGCCACGCCGGGCGAAATTAAAGATATGTTTCTCACCCGCCAAAGCAGGAAAGCGCTGAGATATACCTCTTGCGCTATGTTTATAGCTGTCTTGATGAGCGCTTTTGGCCCGAATGCTTTTGCGCAGCCAGTTCCTAATACGGGCACAAATGTTACTACAGGACGAACGGCTGATAGCTACGTTGAAGGATGGTATGGCTATGTCACCCTTTCCGGCACTGTTTCTAAAATCCTGGATAATGACCGGTTTGAATTAGACTATGGAAATGGCGTGACGCAGATAGACTGTGACGATGCGCTGCATGATCTGTTTCAAAAAAGCGGCCACAGTATAAAGGTCGGCGACAAAGTAACCGTCACCGGCAAGGTGGATAACAGTTGGTTTACCAGGCATGAGATTCTTGTCTCAGCCATCCTTCACATTACCGATAATTATATCCTGCTTTATAAACGTCCTTCAGCGGGAATACCTGCTATTGGAGTGGCCAAACCGTCATTGTTTCAGGGCGGCCAGGTTGCCCTGACAGGAGTAGTCAGCGGGGATGCATATAATGACAATTTTGCCCTGCGCTACGAGGATGGCATGATTCAGGTGAATGCTTCCGGTATCAAAATTCCGGACAGTAACCGCATTGTCAGCGGCGATGTGGTAACGGTCTATGGAAAGATTGATAATTCCTTTTTCAGGGACCGGATCATTAAAGCGGAAACAGTTGAAAAGATCGGGCTATACAGCCGTGCATCTCCCGGTGGCCAATGATTTTTCATTCGCCCAGAATCTTACTTTTACCCAATACCAGAAGGATGTTTTTGAGTGCCTGAATATCTATTGGTTTAACCAAATGATAGTTAAAGCCGGCTTCCTTGGAACGCTTCCTATGTTCTTTTTGTCCCCACCCGGTTTGTGCTATAAAAATAGTATCCTGAAGAGAGGGCTCCTTACGCATTGCCTGACATATTTCGTAGCCGTTCATTCCCGGTAATCCGATATCAAGTAAAACGATCTCTGGTTGAAACATTTTGGCCAGCTCAATAGCGCTTGGCCCATCAATGGCCATTTGTGCCGTATGCCCTAATATTTCCATTGTCAACTTCATGGTTATGGCACAGCTTTCATTATCGTCTACAATGAGTATACGATACTTCTGCGGTTTCTCAGCCGTTGATTCTTCCTCTAGAGAACTAATAAGTTGGGTTTTTCCCATTATAGTGCTCGCGGGAGTCGTGCGGTAAACGTCGTGCCGTTTTCTTCAGAAGAGGTCACATCAATCATGCCGCCATGGGAAACAATAATCTCTTTGGTAATATAAAGACCTAAGCCGAGGTTAATGGCTTCTGGGTGCTCACCTATATCTGTAATGGCGCGGGTTAAGGAATCAAATATGGCTCCCATTTTTTCGGGAGGAATCGGCACGCCCTCATTGTGCACGGATAATATGACTTCTTCCGCAGCGCCTTTTACCGTTACGCCAATAGATGAGTCCTTAAAGCTATATTGTAATGCATTGCCGATCAGGTTCGAGAAAACCTGCCCGATACGAGCCTTATCCCACTGCCCTTTTAAATCTCCCGAAGTCTCAAGGGTGATAGTGCGCGTGGGATGTATGGCCCGCATTTCATCCACACATTGCCGGCTTACGAATTCCATATCCATAGGAGTCCGCATAACGGTGAGTCCCGATCCGAATCGGGCACGGGTCAAATCGAGAAGCTCATCCACTATCTTGCTAATAAGGGATGCGCTCTCAATAATCTGTTTAGCCAGCATGGTCTCTCGTTCGTTAATGGTTCCCATATTCAGCATGAGCTGGGAAGACATGGATATGACATTCAGCGGGTTACGCAGTTCATGGCTTAATATCCCCACAAACAGATCTTTAGAATAACTGACTTTTTTTGTGTAATGGCTAATCGATTCCGCCAATTCCTGATCGATGGATTCATTGAACCTGGTTAAATCTATGATATCCTGGGTCTTCATTACCGTATTTGGTACGCTCCATAACTTGATTATACTGGCACGTAAAGAGCGATACTCAGAGACCATCTGGTCAATATCGAATCCACCGGCCAGCCGCAACGCCGCATGCGTTTCGGCGGCGCTGGTAACGGGGTTTTTCTCTTTTTTCCCTTGTGATTTTTTGATTTGTTCCAGACCGGTTTGAGGGGATTTTATGTCGCTGACGATAAACGCAAGTATTTCATAGATATGATTGCGCAACGCCAGCGGTGTCATGTCAGTGGCGGCAGGTGTCAGCGTCCGTGCAAAATTTTCCCATTCTCCCACTATTTGATCCATATTTTCATGGATGAAGTCGGCTAATCGCAAACCATCGACTTGTTTCTGGTCATCCAACGCCGAGACTGTGACCTTATCCTTTACAATTTCTTCCATAAAATTTCCTGACTCGAGAGAAACCCGGGCATAATGCCCGGGTTTTCGTATGGTCACATGTGATTAATTGCAACCACCCTGCGTGGACTTCTTGTCAGAAGAAGAACAATTGCCGTCCTTATCCTTATTCATGCTGCCGGCAGCATGTTCATCCTTCTTCGCGTTACCCGCGACCTGAGCGGTTTTGCTCTGGTTGGAAGATGGATTGTTCTGAGCTGACTGGTTTTGATTTTGTGGTGCGTTTGACATACTATTCTCCTAAATGTTGGTTGCGCTTCAGCACAATGCAGCAGCGAAACCATACGCTATACGGTGTATGGTAATGATGCGATGCGAGTTATATGGGGTTCGGTAAGGAAGCCGTAAGGTTACTGCCATTGCCAATCGGCGTTCTCATACACAGGCGGTGGATTTAATCACACTTTCTATGATCGACTGTATTTTTTGAGAGGTTGATCTTCCCTTTACGAGATATCCTCTGGCGCCACATTTCAAGGCATCCTGCGTAGCGCGGGTATTGTCTGTGGCGCTATAGACAATGACGGGAAGATTTGGCGCATGCGTTTTTAAAGCGTTTATACAGGCGAGACCTGACATATCCGGCAAATTCAGATCTAAAATGGCGACATCGAAATTGCCTCGATCGAGGCGTTCGAACGCATCTTTCATAGTGGTACTGATCGTAAAATAAAAATCGTACCGGGGCGAAGAGCCCTCCAGCAAATGATTAAGCATAAAGGCATCCACGTAAGAGTCCTCGACCATCAGAACTGTTATAAACTCTTTTTGCGAAAGAGGTTTGCTATTCGTTTTGTAATCAGAATGCATTGTGAAACGTGGGCGCCGACGGCAACAAATAAGTGGATTTAGTCTTATCTGCTGAAGCGACATCAAGCCGCCTCAGCAGCATTCGTATAAACACGAATTCTTATTGAGGTTGTACAATGACGGTAGTGTCGCCGCTCGATCCGGTGTTTCCTTTGGTGCCTTTAGATCCCTTCGCGCCAGTTGCACCGGTGTCTCCGGTATTGCCCTGACTTCCGGTAGCTCCTGTGTCACCTGTGTAGCCGGTATTGCCTTGATTACCGGTCGCTCCGGTAGCGCCTGTATATCCGGTGTTACCAGTATTACCTTGGTTGCCTTTTGGTCCGGCGGGACCAGTGCAGGCGCTAAGTCCAAGCGCTAGAATGACCAGCGCCGATGTGATTGGATATTTCATAAATTACTCCTGGAAATAGTGTTAAGTGACGGGCTTTGTTCGCCCCACTTGTTGTGTTCTGGCAGCTCTAGGAACAAGGAACGATACGGAATATTCAATCTTCCGTAAGGATGCCGTAAGGGGTGTCATTCACAACTGCGCTAATAATCAGCGGTTTGAGCGCAATGGTGACCTGAATCTTGCGCATGTCAGATAGAGGCCAAGAATAAAGGGAGCTGCGGCGTACATGTAAAAATATTCCTCGAAATGAAGCGTATCGAGCATAGAAATCATGACTCCTGGTACGAAGAATAGTGAAAACAACCCCTTAACCAGTATTGCCCAGCCAAAGAGGGTGACAACGATGGGCAATGCGCCGCCTGACCAGACATTGTGCTTAAGCACAATAGCCAGACCGGCAATCACCATGATAATGCTGACGAGAAATAGCAGGGGACGATCTTGCAGCATCGCTGTGATGAGTTCAATGAAGGCCTGCTTGTGCAGTATCATCGACAAACCGACGAGAATTTCGGTAATCCCGATGATCCTGCTGAGGAAAATGGTAACGGTGCTGTTATTCATAAAAAAATCTCCCGTAATGTTGTAAAGTTTATAACTCATCATCGATAGGTAATATGGAAAAAAATCCCAACGTCACGTCGCGCCATAATCCGGCCTGCGGGTCAGAAGTATAATGCACCTCCTGGCCATTTTCTTGCGTGATCCAGACAAGAGAACCATCCTCAAGCATGACGTGGTAACTCGCTGACGGCGAAGTGATCGTGTCAAACATTGTCACCGCCTGTCCCGCCAATTGCGGACTGTGAATAACCAACACCTGCTCGGTATTCAGGTTGATCGAGCGTGGGTCG
>Ga0207067_10198_pt1 | contig 18923 bp, 13 predicted proteins | sample Alteio_BWMinCont_25_FD_153484 | JGI IMG/M metagenome (GOLD analysis project Ga0207067, IMG submission 153484) | Enriched cells from forest soil in Barre Woods Harvard Forest LTER site, Petersham, Massachusetts, United States -... | ecosystem: Environmental > Terrestrial > Soil > Temperate forest >...
TTTACCTGTTGGTGTTGAATATTTAATCTTCGGGCCAAATATACCTGTCACAGCTAGTGCTTGTGATATAGCATTGGAACAACAGGCGGATGATTTAGTTAATTATCGTGACGGATTAAAAGTTGACGGATTATTTTATCCTGATACAGACCCCGTCAATTTAGATGGAACTTATCAACGTGTTGTTTATTCACAAATTGTAAACATGTTTTACAATAGTTATCGTGACCCAACAAAAATATGGGGACTAGAAAAAATTGATTTTGATAGTTCTCAAACAAAAAGATTTCTTGCTGATAAATTCAAGATGTTTGAAGTCCCTCAAATTGTATATGGTGAAAAAATCATACCAAATACAGTTATAATGTATGACGACACAACTGATAATGATTATGTAATTGTTGATGATGGAAATTGTAATTTATTTGCTGGTAATAATTTATTTGCTCATCAACAAGAATTGGGAGAGTATATAAATGGATTTACTACGGGTAGTTTCAATTATTGTTCTGTTTACGATACCATTAGTATTCCTGACCAACCGTTATTATCAGTGTATTATAATTCGTGCATACCGAATGTAGATATAAGTTGGAATATTAATAATTGGGAAGTGTCATATTATGTTCTTGCAAAATCCACAGATGGTTTAAATTACAACATCGTTTTTAATGGATTTGGATATTCATATCTTGATACGGCTGTAAGTTATAGTGGAAGTTATTGGTATCAAATATATGCAGTTAATCTTTTAGGTACTTCGTCATATACTACAGTAAGTATTTTTGCAGGTACATCAAGTCTATGGGACTATTCGCCTGACAATTGGGATGACGCAGGATTTTCTTGTAGTCCTACATATTGGGATTCATAACTATGATAAAATCATTAAAACAATACGAAATTCAAGTTACTCCATTTTTTGCTACAAAAACTTGGGATTTGAACAACACTTCTAATGATAATCTTTTATTATTTGAATCTACTAGTTCTGATGATGGTCTTCCTTTTGCAGTGGAATTTATAGATTATGGAGATGGTAGTAAATATCCATTAAATAATAATTCTTGTTCTATTGCATTAGAACAACAACCTAATGATTTAGCAACTATTGAATTTGGATTGAATGTTAGTGGACTATTTTATCCTGACACCGACCCTATAAATTCGGACGGCACTTATAAACGTTTAATTTACAGTCAAATTAAAACGTCCTTTTATAACTCATATTTAGACCCAACAAAAATATGGGGTATTGAAAATATAGATTTCGATAATTCTCAAACAAAAAGATTTTTGGCTGATGAATTTGAATTAATAGGCGTACCACGGATAGTTTATGGTGAAAGAATCGTACCAAATACCGTGGTAATATACGATAATACAACAGATAATAATTATACAATTTCTGATGATGGAAATGGTAATTTATTTGCTGGTAATAATTTATTTTCTCACCAGCAAGAATTGGGAGAATATTCTAATCAATTTGTATCTAATGTATCCTCTTCTTATTGTAACAACTACTGGAATAATTTACAATAAATATAAATATAACACTTACATACAGATTATACTTATACACATATGATAGCCAATATATCTAATCAAAACTTTGGGTGGTCGGTTGCTTGTGACAATGTATGGGCAGCTGTCGGTAATCCAAATCCATTTAGATATAATCCTCTAACATCAAGTATTAGTGCTACTGGGTCTGTGGAAATTTATAAATATAATATCAATACCGACGTTCACGATGTTAAAACAATACTTTATAGACCGTTATCATCAGTAGAACAGTTAATTCTTTCAACAGAAGGCCCAAATAGCGCATCAATAGGCCCCAGTGGGTCTACAGGACCTTATTATTATCTTCAAACTGAATATACTGGGTCAATTCCATATACCGCAAATGAAAATTTATTGGTAGATGTTAATCAATATCACACATCATCTGAAGATGGTTATGGTTATGCTATAGACATAAGGAATACAATATTAGCTGTGGGCAATCCGTATTATACTGATACTTTTACGTTTACATCTTCTTCCTTTGTATTTACAGGGTCAGGATACATCGATTTATTTGACTTATCTGTACTAGATGTGGACCCTTATGCAAATCGAATTCCACCGACAATCATTGGAAGTAGTTCATTTAATGGTTATATCATCATAAATGTAAATGTTCCAGCATATCAGAATTATTCTTTTGTACTTTTTCAAACAAATACTTTATTGCCTAATTCAAACTGGTCAAATGTTGCAATAGGTTCAACATCTAATAGTGGAGGAGATATATCAATTCCAACATATTACACTACATCCAGTATAATGGGATTGGCTTTAAGAGCGGTTGGTATTATAGGCACGAACCCATACTTGACAACAATTAATAATGTAACAAATACAACATCTTCGTTTGGTTATTCGGTGTCATTAAATGATGAATGGTTAGCGGTAGGTTCTCCTTATGAATCATCAAGTTTAGGTGCAGTATTCATGTTTCGAAAACAAAATAATAACAATCTAAGTTGGTCGTTTTTTCAAACTTTATTAACTCCATCTAATATAGGTAAAAATGATAATTTTGGTTCCTGTGTTTCATTAAATAAAGCTACATCATCGTTTAGTTGGAGTATGGTTGTCGGTAGTTCAAAACCAAGCAGTTCCAAGGCATACGTGTATGAATTTAATGGAACCAAATGGAACAATACATTTACTTTAAATTCTAACAGTAGTTCGGTTTACCCATTACCATTTTCTGATACTTTACCTATTGTTGAAAATTATCCAAATACCCACGATTCATTTGGCCGCTCGGTTTCAATGTTTGGAAGTAGTGTTATGGTTGGTGCTCCATATGATAGGATTATTTATGAATATGTTAGTTCTTCATTATATCAACAGGGGGCAGTATACTTTTTTGAAAGATGTGTGAATGCTAATTATGGTTATTATCTAGCTAGAAAATCCTATGGTAATGAAAATATTATTAATAATAATGAATTGGGTTGGTCTGTTAGTGTATACGACCAATATGCAATTGCTGGTGTTCCAAAAATAAATGCCTTATCTTCTTCAATTTGTTATTTAAGAGGGTCTTTATTTCAAGAAAATTATTGTGATGATAATGATGAAAACTCATTATGTGGTCAATATGTTTTATATAATAAAACAACAGGTTCCATACCAAATTCCTCAAATGTAGACTGGGATATAACGAACGTCTATCAAATTAAAAAACGATTACTTTCTCCATATCGTGTATTTGGATGGGATTCGTCTATCTCTGCTCAATTTATAATTGTTGGTGCTCCGATGTTAATATCAGGCTCTACAACTTTAATGGATTTAAGTAATCTAACAGGAAGTTTTACAGGAAGCGTAGAAGATATAGACGATTTGACTGGAAAAGCCTACATATACAATTTAAAAAATTTACGTGAACAATTTTATGTAGGAAATATATTTTATAGAAATGGTAAAGTTGTTATCATGACTTCAGGTTCAAATTTTGAAGGATTGCAATTAAATGATGTCGTAACCGATGAATATCAATATGAAATGAATTTCCAATCAAAACAGACAATTTTTGAAAAACAAGTCGTATGTAATGTTCAACCAGGAGAATTTAATGTTAGTACAAATCCAACATCGGTAGTATTACCACAATCTAATTTTGATATAAATAAAAATGGCCAATTTGATTTCCAAGATGCTGATGTATTATTAAGATATATGGCATATAAAAGTACACAACCTACAGGCCAACCAAGTGCCGACTGGACTTCATCTATTATAGATACTACAACTAATGAAGAACTTTCAGTATATAGTATGTATTCTTCTTCTTGGTCAGGAACGGATAGTTTGTTCTCATCTAGTTATTCTACAATCGATAGTAATCTTTATAATAATTTAGATTTTAATAATGATAATAAAATAAATTATAATGACATGTATATCTTATGGAAATATTTTATATACAGATTAACACAAAAAAATTATAATTCTTATATAACTCAAAATTCTCAAAATAAATATTTAAGTGATATTCTTGACTATATGAATAGTAATACGTTAAGGGGTCAATCGCCACAAATCAATCAAAACTTTTTGGATTATTCAACGTTAATTAAGAATGACCCTACCGGCTCATATCTTACTCCAACTGTGACATCAATTGGTCTTTATGATGGAACCGACCTTATTGCTATTGCAAAATTAGGTTCTCCTATAAAAATAACACCTGATTTTCCTATTAATTTTATAGTGAAAATAGATTTTTAACTATATTTATAATTTAAAGGAACAGTAAATTATGCCAACACCCATACAACGAACTAGTCTTACAACAGATTTAGCAACAAGATATATGACCCAGCAGGTTGGAGGAGCATTTGATGCCCGTGATATCGTTGAAAGTGGCGTAGACCCATTATTCGCAAGTTATCAAGGTGCCACATTCCAAAATGCGAATGGATTTTTAACTGAACAACAATTAGAAGTCTCCGATTTTAAAAATGAAGGTAATGGATTGTCTCTTTATGTTCAGGGATTAAATACTACGAAATACGATTCAACGTTTCCTTCTTAAGATACTTATTATATCGATGTCTAAAAATATCGTTCTAGGGATTGATGCTTCCACTTCCATGGTCGGATGGGCTTTTTCAGAAAGCGGGTTCGTTTCTGATGCTGGGTTTCTTAATATTTCAAAACTTGAAACTAATAAAGAGAAAGGTCTTTTTGTGATAGATTTTTTGAAAAAACATCCTTTAATAGAATCTGTCCATCATGTTAATCTTGAGGCTGCATTATCAGGTTTTGGTGGTGGACTAACTTCACAACAAACAATTATAACACTTTCTAGATGGAATGCCGTGTTTGAATATATGATGGGCGAGAATTTTTCATTTCCTATTCTACTTTGTAATGTAAATACTATGAGAAAAAAAGTGTTTGGTAAAGCTAGAATAAAAGGGATAAAACCTAAAGAATACGTAAAGGCACAGATTCCACTTATAGTTTCAAATATTAAAACGTTTGAAAAATTGAATAGAAATGGTGATTGGGATGCTCATAATAGTGATACATATGATGCAATTGTTTGTTCTTTATTTGGATGAACTTCATATTTATACACAACAGTTTAAATAAAATATATGTCAAATTATCCAAAATATACCTTAACAGGTCAAACACCGGCACAAACATATGAGGCACTTGTTCAATTTAATCATGAATCATCGTCTTTAGTTGATGGTAATGGTAATGATATAACTGCGTCATTAATTCAATGTATATCGTCAAGTTATTCTTTATCGTCTAGCAATTCTTTATTATCAATTACTTCATCATATGCACCAACTATAACAGTTGGATTAACTACAACAAAATCCTTTATTGGTGGTCAGGTCACTCAATCTATATACATTTTAAATGGTCTTATTATAAATTGGACCCCATAATTTAATTTATGCCTATAATTCCATCGTTAGTATTAACTAATCAAAATCCTGTTGTTACTTTTTCTCAATTAGTAACAACATCAGGGTCAGCAGCATCAGGGTCAGCAGTTATTGCTGACGGACTAGGGAATCAATTAACATCGGTACAATTAACGTCATCTTATGCCACTACTGCATCATTTACCGTTTCATCATCATTTTCTGTGGTGTCCTATTATGATTTTTCTGCATCATTTGCAAGTGCATCTATAAGTTCATCTTATTCTAAAACGACGTTATCATCAAGTTATTCGCCAACTCAATTACCAGATATAACAGACAATACTTCTAGTCATTATATTGGTATTAATCAAACAAATCCACAATTTCCTCTAGATGTTAATGGTCCAATTGGTAATAGTCATAATACGACATGGTTAGCTTTGGGTGGTAATAATACATTGGCTATAGGCGATGTATTGAACGTGTCTAATAATGCAATTTTAAATACAGATGGAACAAATTTCTCATTTGGTCCTAACGGGGTAAGAGTAGGTATTGGTGGTATAACTAATCCAACAAATTCATTGGATGTTAATGGTAATATTTCATGTTCTGTAATTACAGCAAGTTTATTTAATGGAACTATAAATTCTTCATTAACTGCAAGTTATTTAAGCGGTAGTGCAATTAGTTGTTCAAATTATTTTGGTAATACTTTAACATTAGCAGACACGGTAACAACAAATAGTTTTGGGCCCAATACCGTCAAAATGTTTGTATCAGCATCAGAACAAACAGCCGCATCAGATGCTTTATATATTCTACCAGGAGGAGGCGTAAATCGTGTTCAGTTTGGCACGGGTACAAATCAATTCTACGCTTTAGATTTAACTAATACTCAAAACATACTAGGATTTACAGGAAACTTTGTAGTAGGAAGCGTACAAGGAGTAGGTAGCGGTGTAACATTATTTTATAATAATTCTGATACAGAATATACTGCTGGTTCATATGGATTTCAACCAAATATTGGTAGTACATATCCAGTATTATTTGACCGTGTTAATAATACCGATTCGACAACTGCAATAGGATATGTAATTAGAACACACACGGCTATTACTTCTAGTGGTGGTAAATTCATGATTTGGGAAAATGGACTAAATGGTTCCATAGTCTTGACAACATTAAGCAATGGTAACTTTGGTATAAATGGTATAACTAATCCAACAAATTCATTGGATGTTAAAGGTAATATCAGTTGTTCAGTTGTTACCGCCAGTATATATGCCCCACAATTTATAGAATCTCCATACTCAAGTAGCGCAAAAAGTCTTACGCCTACAATACAGACCGGTTCAATGTACTTTGTTGTAAGTGGTTCAAATATGTTATTATACGCGTATAACGGCCTTAAATGGGTATCAAGTTCAATGTCAACATAATTAAAATATAAAGGATAAAAAATATGGCACAAGGTGAAATTCAATGTTGGGGGTCAATGATATCTAGTGATAATGGTAGCAGTGGAAATGTACCTGCAAATGTATTTGATAATGATTTTAGTACATTCTTTGATTCTACAAATTCTCAAAATGGTTGGGTTGGATTGGATTTTGGTGTTGGTAATTCTTTTCAATTAACTTCATATAAAATAGCACCAAGGAGTAGTGATAATTCTGGATTTTATGAATCCCGTGTAAATGGTTCTTTAATTCAAGGATGTATTGACCCGTCATTTAGTGCAAGTGTCATAACTATTGACAGTATACCAAACAATACTACTCAAGGTAATACTCCAGCATTTCCAATGTTTGGTCGTGGATATTATACTGAAAGATTTGTGACCGGCAGCAGTAATACAGGAAGTTTTAGATGTTATAGATATTATTCTAATGCAACCAGCTCAGGTTGTAATATCAGTCAATTACGTTTTATAGGTTCGGCCGCAGGATTTAGTGGTTCTAATTGTCAACCTGTTACTCCTACAGTTTCTATATGGGGCGGATTATATCCTAATCAGTCGGCCATAGTTACAATTTCAAGTAGAACAACATCCGCAAAAATTTATTACACAATTAACGGCACTACTCCTACGACAAATTCACTAATATATGGAGGACCATTTACCGTTAATTGTTTAAACACGGTAACTATGTCAACCATTGCATATGATAATACGTGTATTTCATCTTCATCCGAATCGTCTTTACCTGTATATTTTCAAGGAAGTGGATTTATTCCTGGCCAAAATCTTTATGATAACCGCGGAATATTATTAGAAAATCATGGGGGTAGTATTTATGATAATACTACTGTAGATGGTAAATATTATTGGTTTGGTATGTTTACAAATTTATATCAAGGTCCAGGTAATTTTAATCCGCCGTGGACAGAAGGCGTATGGTTATATTCTTCGCCTAATTTATATAACTGGTCATTGTGTTCACAGATTTTACCAAACGGCATAAACAATGATTGGGTTCAAATTCAACGTCCGCACGTTCTTTATAATACCAGTAGTGGTAAATTTGTTTTATGGGCACACGCAGAAAATGGTGCAGGTAATGCCAATAGCGCATCTATTGCAACAGCATCTGTAATAACTGGTCCGTGGGGATGGGTCACGGATACTTATAATCCTCCTGGTGGTAATGGATTTCTTGACTGTAATTTATTTAAAGATATAAATGGTATAGGTTATGCAATCTATTCGACGGGCACAGCAGGAAGTGGCCCAGCAACAGGCGTTATTATTGCACAATTAGCAAATGATTATCTTAGTTGTACAACTGCAAGTATCACTCATTCAGCAGGTAATCGTGAAAGTCCTGTAATGTTTAAAAGAAATGGTATTTATTATGTAATCACGTCATTGGGTAATTATTACACATCCACACAAACCTTTGGTGTCAGTTCTAGTTATGCTACCACGCCTTTGGGTTCTTATACAAGTCAAAGTTTATACGTTAGTCAATCATTTGGTGACCCGGTTGGAACTGTATTTAATGCTCAACCAAGTTTTGTATTATCTATAAATAATGGTGTATTATTGGGTATGGATAATTGGAATTCTCAATCATTGAGTTCGTCAAGACAAGTATGGATGCCTTTACAATTTAATAATGATAATTCAGTATCACTACCTGTACCTTTACCGGCCACATGGTCATTAGGACAATATTTTCAATCTAACGTTTGGTCTAATCTTAATAGTACAACAACATAAGAGTATAATAATTTGACTTGAGTGTTTTTATAACATACAGTTAGAAACTGTGTTAAAAGAATCTCAACTTTTTACTCTTTTAGATAAAGTATTAAATCAGACTTCTTATATCCGAAAGGGTGAAGAGGCGGTTTATCACTGCCCATTTTGTTCACACCGTAAAAAGAAACTTGAAATCAATGTAAGAACCCAAGAATGGCATTGTTGGATTTGTAATGCTTGTGGAAAATCAATTCGTTCACTTTTTTATAAACTTAAAACAAAAGAATTTTATTTTAATGAACTTTATAAAATCATAGGTAAATCTTGGGTAAGAAATGAAACTGAAGAGACAAAAATAATAAACCGAACTTTACCTGACGAATTTATTCCTTTATGGGAATCTTCTAATTTATTTGGTTACGGTCATGCTATTTCATATCTAAATGACAGAAATATTACTATGGATGATATCATTCGTTATAATATTGGGTTTTGTGAAGAAGGAAACTATAAGCATAGAGTAATAATTCCATCCTATGATAAAAATGCAGACATCAATTTCTTTGCAGCTAGAACGTATCATGTGGGTAACAATTACAAATATATGTTATCACCTTGGTCAAAAGATATAATAGGATTCGAATTGTTTATAAATTGGTTAGAACCAATAACGTTGGTGGAGGGCACATTTGACGCTATAGCTGTAAAAAATAATGTAATACCATTGTTCGGAACTACGATTAGTTTTGCATTAAAACTTGCTATCGTTACTAATAAAGTAAAGAGAGTAAATATTGTGTTAGACAATGATGCTTTAAAACAAGCAGTAGATATTTTTGATAGAATTGAAGACCTACAAGTAAATCAGATTGATATTCATTTAGTTGAATTAGGACAAAAAGACCCATCAGTTATAGGATTTGAAGCCGTAAATGAATTAATTTACAACTCAAGAGCATTCGATTTTTGTGATATAATCAAAGCCAAACTTAACTCATGAAATCATTCGAAACAAATTGGATTAGAAAAAAAACAGATAAAACATTACCTATTCCCGAAATTTTTGAATTTCCACTGTCGGGTTGTAGTGGGAGTTACTATGACCCAAATACCGAAAACGAAATATATACAATTACAGGTAAACCGATATCAATGAAGTATGGTGTCATTGTGGTAGGCAATAAATATGATGATAATACTAAAGCCGGAATTATTGCACACGAATGGAGACATCATATGCAATATTATCGTGGCATTGAATATGATGAACCTAAATGTAAAGCACATGAAATACAAGACGATTCTTATGATGATATGGCCAGAAAATATTTTTTGACATCAACATGTGAAATGGATGCTTTGAGATTTGAATATAAATACACAAGATTTGAAGGTTTATATAAACCATGGGAAGAACTTTTTTACGATTTTATAGAGGATTTATACATTAGACCAACAATAAGTTATGTCAATTAAACACATACCAACAAACAAAACATTTAGTCATATCGTTCATATCGCTGATATTCATATACGATTAACGAAAAGACATGACGAATATAAAACCATTTTTCATAAATTATGTGAAGACATTTATAAAACACCATCAACTACCGCAGTTTTTATTCTCGGCGACGTTGTAAATAGTAAATTGGATTTAAGTCCTGAATGTGTTGATTTGGCTGTTGAATTTCTAAGAGATATTGCTAATTTAAGGCCAACGGTTTTAATTACAGGAAATCATGACACCAATCTTACTAATAGAAATAGATTGGATAGTTTAAGTCCTATTGTTGATGCTTTGAATCATCCGAATCTTTTTTATTTAAAAGAATCTGGTCTTTATAGTTTAGGTAATATTTGTATAAACAATTATAGTGTATTTGATTCTCCTGACAAATATATGAGAGGGTCCGATATTCCTATGATATATAGGAACAAATATGAATGTTTCATTTCAACATATCATGGAATCGTAAACGGGTCTACAAATGATGCTGGGTTTATTTTAACAAGTCCTACCGTTACAATTGATATGTTTGATAACCATGACATAGTTCTCTTGGGCGATGTTCATAAGATGCAAGACTTACAATTTTATGATGAAAACACATTAAAGCCAATGATAAGATACTGTGGTTCATTAATTCAACAAAGACACGATGAACCATTGACAGGCCACGGATATACATTATGGGATTTAGAAAATTTTGAATATGAACATGTAGAAATTCCAAATGAATATGGATTTTTTAGTGTAATTGTTGAAAACGGTGTAATAACGAATGATTTGACAAATATTCCTAAAAATTCAAGAATTAGATTCCAACTTAAAAATACAACGCCATCGGAAGTAAAAGCGGCTATTGTATCCGTAAGAAAGATTACAGAAATTGTAGATATCTCCTATGACAAACTTGATAAAGATAAATCTCTGACTAGAATTTCTTCATCGGCCGGCAATGTTGTATTAGGTAATATTAGTGATAAAAATTACCAAAACATCTTATTGAGGGAATATTTAAAGACAAAATTAAAAATAGTAGACCAATCAATCATAGACGGTATATTAAAGATAAACGAAGACATAAATAATAACGTTAAGAAAGACGATTTTGCTAGAAATATTAGATGGATTCCAGTTAAATTTGAATGGGGTAATATGTTTTCCTATGGTGAAGGAAATGTTATAGACTTTACAAAAACAAAAGATTTGATTGGATTATTTGCTGCAAATACGTCCGGTAAATCAAGTATTTTTTCCGCCTTGACCTTCTGCTTATTCGATAAATGTGAACGAGCATCTTCCGCTATCGACATAATGAATGACAAGAAAACTACATTTATCTGTCAATTCGAATTTGAATTGGACAGTAAAAGATATTTTATCAAACGAGACGCTAAAAAAGATAAAAAAGGAAAAGTCAAAGTTGATGTGACATTTTGGAAACTTGAAGGCGGTAAAGAAGTAGATTTGAATGGTGAACAAAGAAGAAATACAAACGAAGTAATAAGAGAATATTTAGGTTCTTATGAGGATTTTGTGTTAACCTCATTAAGCGTTCAAAATGGTAAAAACAATGCGTCCATCATAGATATGGGGCACTCTGATAGAAAGGACTTATTTGCTCAATTCATGGGGCTGACAATCTTCGATAAACTTCATACCGAAGGAAATGAACGGTTGAAAGAACATACAGTGTTACTTAAGACATATCGTAATGATGATTATACCAAAAAATTAAACGATTATCAGTCTTTTTTGGAACAAGCAGAATTATTGTATGAATCAGAACAACAGTCTTTATCACAGATAGGCAATAATCGTGATTTGATTCAAAATAATGTCATTGAAACCACTAAGAAGTTGATTAAGATTGATGATAATATTCCTATGATTATATACAGTCAATCTATGTTGGAAAGAGCTAAGATAAATCTATCTCAAGCAAAATCAACAATTTCTAATAAAGAACAAGAGACTGAAACTGTATCAGGGCAACTAACAATGGTTGAAACTGAAGTTACAAATTTAGAGTCTAAAAATGTGGTTGAATTATCTGAAAAATTAAGACGTTATCGCAATGAAACATCTAATATTACAAGTAAAATTGAATCATTAAAATCAATATATCTAAGTGATATAAAAATTTTTGAACGTGCAAGTCATTTAGACTATGATTCTAATTGTGAATTTTGTGTAAGACATATAGGAATTATAGCACAAGAATCAAAAGAGGCGGAAAAACGGATGGAAAAAATTAAATTGGAGGTCGCCAATTACTCTACTAATTTAAATGATATAAATAAAGAAATATCGAATATAGAATGGGCGTTCAATGAAAATTTAAAATTGACCCAATTTCTTTCGAAACGTAATACCTTGAAAGATACTAAAATAAGACTGTCAGATACCACTAATAATCTTAGAAAAAATTTATCGACATTAGAGGAAGAAGTAAAAAAACATGAACATAATATTGAGCTTTATAATAAGAATAAAGAATCTATGTTATTTAATGATGAAATTAATAAAACTATTGTAGAACTTAATAAAGAACTTAATAATATTGATTATTCATATAAAACAAAGACAAAGACAATTATGGACATAAATAGCAAAATTTCCATTTGTAAAAATCAAATAAACCAGATTAATATAAAGATTGCAGATATAAAAGTAATTGAACAAGAATATAAAATGTATGACCTTTACTGTCAATGTGTAAGTCGTGATGGAATTCCGTTTGATGTGATTACTGCTACTGTGCCAGAGATACAAACCCAAGTCAATAGCATTTTGAGTCAGATATGTGATTTTACGTCACTATTTGAAACTGATGGTAAAAACATAGTTCCATACATTGTATATGATGATAGAAAATGGTTAATGAGTCTTACAAGTGGATTCGAAAAGTTCGCTTTATCATTAGCAATAAGGGTGGCGTTAGTTAATATATCCAATTTACCAAGACCTAATTTCCTTATAATAGATGAAGGATTTGGTGTCTTAGATGCTGAAAATCTATCACAAATGAATGTATTATTTACATATCTAAAAGGTCAATTCGACTTCATTATGGTTGTTTCTCACCTTGAAAGTCTGAGAGACATGGTTGATAATTATATAGAGATAACAAAAGATAATGGGTTTTCTATAGTCAATTTCGTTTAATATGTCTATTTATAGACATGTTATTGAACTTATTGGATAGTTTTGGGAAAAGGGGTGTTGATTATGGTTTGTATACAAAACAAGCCGATGTAATAGATACGGATTATCTTTCAAGGTATTTCGTTGTATCTGAATTTAATCCTATTCTTACTGCCGGTAAAAATGCAATATCCATAAACGGGTCTCCTTTTTTATCACCTAATAGTCAAATTTTAATGGAATGTTTAGATGCTGTGGGTAATGTATTATACGTTGAGATGGCGAAATATTCTGACGATGGAACTCCAGGAAACACTTATAAAGAATCTACTTCTACAATAATATCAATATACGTGTATAATGATACTGTAGATGGCGTCGGTAAATTAACTTTATGGGGAACATTAACTAATGGACAAACAGTTAAATGGACACAAAATGTTATAATTAATAAGACATTAAAAAATTCTTCAAAAGTAAGATTTTATCAAACTCCCACATTCCAAATAACATCAGACGAATTACCCGTACTAAATCAAACAGTTTCCCAAAACTTGCTTAGAAATCAATCATTCACAGGAAGTATTAATGGGTTCGCAGTAACACCAGTAAAAAATACAAATCAGTCTACAATCAATGCATCTAATATTGATATAGATTATAGATTAACTTTAATGAACACGTCCATTACTAATTTAACTCCAGACACAAGCAGTTTTAATTCTCAGATGATTGGTTCTATAATTACTTTAAATATTAATACGATTCAATCTCCATCGTCGATAAAAAATATTCCTGTATCACAAACGGCATCGTATGTAATAAAAAATGTAATAAATAATAATACTATTCAAATTGATACACCATATTATTATTTGGATGGATTGGGAAATAGTACAATAACCAATATAATTAATGCTAATTTTTCTATAGAATATTTGTATGTTAATTACTATAATTCTTCATCAACTTATCAAACCACAAATATAGGTGGTACAACATATACGATACAACAATCTTATGCTGATGTAGTTTACAATAACATAAGGACATTTTCTGGTTATGTTGCTCGTCATAAAATATATAGAAAAAGTTTATCGTCTAATGAAGACTATTCTATTATAGCAGATGAACCAATAAAAGCAAATCAATTATTAATAGACGATTTAACTCAAAATAAATATTATAACTTATTAGGTTCATTCTATAACCAAAATCACATTGCAAAATATTGGTTTACAAGTTCTAATAATTTATCAATGACATATACGCCAACTTATGCTGTAGATAGTATGTTAGTATCTTCTTCCTATCCATTATCAGGTAGTGATTATTTAATGGTTAAGGTAAACACCGCACAAACTAATAGAAATGCGATTTATGTTCCATTTGATGTAAATCAATTTTCAGAACAGTCTGGGTCTGCATATGATTCAAATTTTATGGAATTTAATGCTAATGTTCAATACATTATTGATGTATCTACAGTCATACAAAAAAAATTCTCCGAAACGAATGCTAAACTAATACTTTATATAACGAGTTCTAGTCCAGGTGCAAAACAAGAATCTAGTTATACACCAAATTTTGGTGTAAAAATTGCAGAAATCGACGCAAATCAAACAGGTTCCATAAGTGATTTTACTGATTCTTATACATTTTATACACCAATGAATAATTTTTATGGAACTTTGGTGATAGTTCCGACATTATGTAATGTTACTTTAAAAAATGTATCAATTAATGTCTATGGAGATGACGGATTTTCACCAGATATCTACTCTACAAAGATTCTTTGGCCCGTAAACGTCGCAAACGAAACATTTGAGATAAAATCAGAATTATTTGATATAAATAATAATTTAATTTATTCAGATTTTAATTTGATTCAAAATTTTGACCCATCAGGAAGTACAGTTCTATTATCAAATAATCAAGTATTACCTACATCTAGTTCTATACATAATTTAACACCATTTATACAAACAGGTTCAATGTATTATTACAGAAGCGGTTCATTGAATTTTTTATATATTTACTCAGGATTAAAATGGGTAAGTGCATCTTTATATTAAAAATATTACAACAATTTTCTGTAAACTATATAATACAAAGGAATAATATGGCAAGACGTAAATGGAATTTAGACATAATCGAACAAATATTGGATGGTGATAATCCATTCATTCAATCTGGATATACACCAGAATCGGCACCACGTAAAGACGGGGAAACTTGGGAAGATTCTAAAGGTAATAAATGGCAAAGAAAATCCGGTCGAAATGTAAAACTAAGTTCAAAAGATACGCCTATTATCGATGCAATAAATACTGCGTCTAAATGTTCTAGATGTGGAATGAATGTCAGAGTATATGGTACTAAATTAGACAAAAAAGTTTTTCCAAAAACTCAACTATGTTACGATTGTTTGGAGTCTAAAGAAATGGAATATCGTACACTTGGAAAATGGGGCGATTATGAGAAAATAAAAGTATTAAAAAACCACAGAGGAGCATTAAAAGACTTTAAAGAGAAGGTACTGGAATCCATCGATTTTTTAAGTAATGAAACAGGAAAAATAGTAGAGACTGTGGAAGGCAAGGAAATCACATTTTCAGGAAAATCAAATCCTCAATGGTTAATAGATGCAAATGAAGATTTGATTAAAGTAAATTTAGAACTTGAAAAAATCGATAAAGAAATCGACTCTGTAGAATTAACATTAAAAAGCGTATGACTACCCCAATCAATCTTAGAGAAATAATTCGTGAAGAAACAAAAAAATGCATGGAAGACCCAATTTATTTCATGCGTAAATATGTAAAAATACAACATCCAAATAAAGGAACAATCCCTTTTAATTTGTTTCAATTTCAAGAAGGTTCTCTTAAACGATTCCATGATGATAGATTTCTTCTAATTTTAAAATCACGTCAATTAGGTATTACAACTTTAGTTGCAGCTTATTCTCTTTGGTTATCAATCTTTAATAAAGATAAAAGTATTTTAGTCATTTCTATAAAACAGGAAGTTTCAAAAGAAATTATTACAAAAGTTCGTTTTGCAAATGAACATTTACCATCATGGTTAAAAGTAAAAGAAGTAACAAATAACCACATGTCACTTCGTTTTGAAAATGGTTCTCAAGTTGCAGCAACTTCATCATCAAAAGACGCAGGTCGTTCAAAAGCGTTAAGTTTATTAATCATTGATGAAGCAGCATTTATTGATGAAGCAGCAGATATTTGGAATTCTTGCTTTAACACCTTGTCAACCGGTGGTAGAGCTATTGTTCTTTCCACTCCAAATGGTGTTGGTAATTGGTTTCATAAAATGTGGATAGATGCAGAAAGAAAAAAGAACGATTTTAAAACTTTGCGATTGCCTTGGAATTTACATCCTGAACGTGACCAAGTCTGGAGAGATGAACAAACAAAACAATTAGGTGTAAAAGGCGCTAATCAAGAGTGTTTCAGTGAAGATGTAGTAGTTTATACTAAATTAGGTCCTAAAAAAATATCAAATATTAATGTAGGAGATGAAGTATTGACGCACAATGGAAATTACAAATTTGTAAATAAAATATTTAAAAAATTATCTCCTGTAAAAAGGTTGTCTTCTAATAATAATTTTATTACTAAATATGTAACAGATAATCATCCATTTTTAACAGATGATGGATGGAAAGAAGTTAAAAATTTGGATGATTCTGATATTATTTTTACATTTCCTACTGATAACAGTATTCCAGAAGAAACTCTGGCTATAGATTTATATCCAATAGTTAAATCTAAACATTTTGCCAAAGTATTATGTGATAACGACAATCGATTTTATATAAATGATAGAAAACATAAAACCATTCATAATAGATACATTGATATAAACTATGATTTTGGATTTTTAATAGGTCTGTATCTATCAGAAGGAAGTGGGTGTAGATTAAGAAAAACGTTCAATTTTGATTATAAAAAAGAATTACAAACTTGGCCAGAAAAATTAAAACAAATAGTGAATGAAAAATTTGGAATGTCAAAATGGCAAATTAGACTCATAGGAAATACAGGACACCTATCATTTTGTTCGGAAATATTTTCTTCCACAATAGATAAATTTGTAGAAGGCGAAGATTGTTATACTAAAAAACTAAGCGAATTTTCATATAAAATGATGAGTAAAGAATTTGCCAAAGGAATAATTGATGGAATCTTTCGTGGAGATGGATGTTTAAAATCAGAATATTATAAAACATTTTCTACAACAAGCAATTCTTTATTTTATGATGTATCATATCTATTAAATTTATTATCTATTACCGATTTCTCTATGAGACAAAGTAGAATCAATGGTAAAGAAGGAGTGATTGATGGTAGAAAATTCATTTATAGTGATATGTGGGAAATTAAAATTCGTAATACTAAAAATGTAGAAGTTAAAGAATTATCCGATGTTATTGGTATCTCACAAATAAATTATACATCTTTGAATTTAAATATTGGAGAATTAGTAACCGTATATAATTTGTCTGTAGATGATGATAATTCATATATAACAGAATATGGTATAGTTCATAATTGTGATTGTGACTTCCTATCATCAGGAACTAACGTCGTTGATTTGATGATTTTAAAAGAATATGAAGAGAATCCAAAAATGATTTGTGATAGAATTGAGGCTTATCGTGGAGAAGAATGGTGGGTATTCAAGCAACCTGAGGAAAATCACGATTACATTATCTCTGCCGATGTAGCCCGAGGAGACGGATTAGATTATTCTGCTGCACATGTGATAGATATAGATACTTTAGAACAAGTTGCAGAATACTATGGACAATTATCTACCAAAGATTTTGGAAATGAATTAGTTACCATGGCTACAAAGTATAATGATGCTCTATTAATCATTGAATATACAGGTATTGGCGTCGCTGTATTACAACAAGTTATTGATAGAGAATACAAAAACACATTTTATAGTAGTTTAGATTTAAAAGTTGTGGATGTTCATAAACAAATGTCCAATAAATTCCACGCAGAAGAAAAGAAATTAAAACCAGGATTTTCAACAACTATAAGCACAAGACCTGTTATTATTTCCAAGTTAGAAGCATATTTCAGAGAAAGAGCAGTTACCATTCATTCATCAAGACTAATTCAAGAACTGAAGACTTTTATTTGGGATAATGGAAAAGCACAAGCAGCAGAGAATTATAATGATGATTTAGTTATGGCATTAGGTATAGGACTTTGGGTAAGAGACACAGCATTAAGACTTCGTCAAGATGGTATCCTTTTAACAAAAACAATGTTAGATAAGATACATATTAATCAAAATAATGATAAAACTCCTATATACAAAGCGGGTGTTCATTCCACTGGTAAAGACGCATGGCAGATGAAGACGGGAGGTAAGCCTGGAGATGTACAATCATTAACGTGGCTTTTAAGGTAATTTACATATATTTATACTAATATACAATAAAATAAAGATAAAAAATGCCTGCAAATACTCCCATACGCCCTGAGGTCAACATCGATAATGACGAAATTGATATAAAACAAAAATCTTTATTTGCAAGATTAAAGAAATTATTCTCTGCGGG
>Ga0207067_10199_pt1 | contig 18797 bp, 16 predicted proteins | sample Alteio_BWMinCont_25_FD_153484 | JGI IMG/M metagenome (GOLD analysis project Ga0207067, IMG submission 153484) | Enriched cells from forest soil in Barre Woods Harvard Forest LTER site, Petersham, Massachusetts, United States -... | ecosystem: Environmental > Terrestrial > Soil > Temperate forest >...
CTTTGCAACTGCCTTGCCCATATATTCTTTTACGTCGTCCGGAACAAAAAATGGTTCCTCAGGCCAACCATAAAACTCTTTAGTGAGCGCAACTTCTTTTTCGCCCAATGGCGAGCCATGCACTCCGGAAGTATCTTGTTTATTGGGTGAGCCATAGCCTATATGGGTCCTCAATATAATCATGGAAGGTTTGTCTGTTACTTCTTTAGCTTTTTGAAATGCATCAGATATTTTATCGATATCGTTCGCTACATCTCCAAGGTCTTGCACATGCCAGTTATAAGCTTTAAATCGCATTTGCATTACATAAATTAACAAAGGACACATTATGATGACCATAGAAGAAAAGTGCATTGATGCTATACGTTGCCTGGCTATTGATGCCGTAGAAAAAGCCAATTCAGGCCATCCGGGAGCACCAATGGCATTGGCACCCGCAGCTTTCGCATTATGGATGAAACACCTGAGATACAATCCACACAACCCTGCGTGGTTCAACCGCGATCGTTTTATTCTTTCCAATGGGCACGCATCCATGTTGCAGTATGCTGTACTTCATCTTACTGGTTATGCGGTTTCTATGGATGACCTGAAACAATTCAGGCAATTGGGAAGCATTACGGCAGGGCACCCGGAACATGGCCTGACACCTGGGGTAGAAACAACTACTGGCCCTCTGGGGCAGGGCTTTATGACGGCAGTGGGAATGGCGCTTGCAGAAGCGCACCTGGCAGCGGTTTTTTCGGTAGGAATACGCAATCTGTCTAATAAATGACCATCCGTACTTGCCATCGCAATTTCAATCTTAGTTCCGCCAAGATCAACTTCAATGCCCAATTTTTGCATGATTACAAAAGTCTGATGTGGTTATTATTCTGGTCCTTATTTCTTTTTCACGATTGCGTTATCTAAACTACAAAATCATGCCCTTAAAGTATGCTTGCAACATAAAGAAATTGTTATACCTGTATAGTTAACTTGTTTACTTTTTATCAACTACATGAAAGCTACACGGATACTCACATCTTTCACCTTATTACTTATCAATAAGTTTATATGCAATTAAAAATATAACACATAGACACTGGCTTACCTTATTTGCTGGATTGAGTTAGAATACGTTTCATTACAAAACCCGGCATATTCTGCCAGGTTTTGCAATAACATAGATATATCATTTCTATAGACGCGTTAATTATAGCGTTTATTCCTTTACAAATTTTCCAGATTTTTTAGTGCCATCTTTACCAATAGTTTGCACTGTATATAGACCCGCAGCAAATCCTTTCACGGGAACAACAGCATTATTACCTGTTACTATAGTATTGTAAACCTCAGCCCCCACCAGATTATAAATAGCTACCTGGTCGTTTTGTTTTGCGGGAATGGTTACTACATTTTGTGCCGGATTAGGGAATGGTAAAATTGTAGTTGATTTACGCGGGGTGAAGATACCGGTATAACCAAGAATGACCTTACGTATTACATTGTTGTTCCAGTCAGCAACAAACAAATTACCCTTGCCATCCAGCAATACACCTGTAGGATTATCAAATGTTGCTACATCTTTCAGCCCATCAAAGCCACCAATGATCCCGGGAAGTCCCACCAGCGTCATCACTTGTCGGGTAGGTGTTATCTGCCTTATAATATCATTGCCTATTTCTGCCACATATAAATTACCACTGCCATCAATTGTAATACCATATGGTGCGTTAAATGTTGCTGCAATACCGGTATCATCAGCACTACCCGCGATTGTAGAACCTGCTATAGTAGCTACAACACCAGCCGTGCTTATTTTACGTATCATATTATTAGTTTCGTCCGCAATAAACAAATTACCGCTTTTATCAATGGCTACCCCGGTAGGATAGTTAAAACTTGCCTTGGTACCGGTATCATTATTGCTGCCAACCGTAAGATTACCGGCAAAAGTGGAGACATAACCAACAGGTGTAATTTTGCGTATCATGTTATTTTTAGAATCCGCTACATATACGTTACCGGTATCATCAACAGCTAATCCGTTAGGATAGTTAAATGTGGCAGTTGCGCCGGGACCATCGGTATTACCAACAAGACCAGAACCTGCAAAAGTGGTTACTCTGCCTGCAGGTGTTATTTTCCTTATGGTGTTATTCTTAGAGTCTGTTACGTACACATTACCGGCAGTATCAATTGCTATGCCCAGCGGGTGATTAAACCTGGCCGCTGTACCAGTATCGTCTGTAATACCGGCTGTGCCATTACCTGCAAAGGATGTAACTGTATTAGGAGTGATGATTTTGCGTACCATGTTATTATCAGCATCGGCCACATACATGTTCATATGCTTGTCGAATACAATACTGATTGGCCAGTTAAAAGCTGCATTTGTACCAGTATCATCTGTATAGCCGGTAGTATAGTTTCCTGCAAATGTGGTTACAAGCTGTGCTTGGGCTTGTATAGCCCCCAAAAGTGAGATACAACTTATTAAGATAACAATTTTAGATTTCACGTTTTTCATATTACAACAAGATTTTATACCATTAATAGCATGAAAACAGCATAGTTATTCCATGTTTACGCCAAAATAAAATAATTTTCCCATTATAAGGAATGGATAATACATTTTAAATAAGAAGATGCAAATCGCATGGGATAGCTTTACAACATAAAAAAACCCCAGTCTGTTTGACTGGGGAGAAATATATATGAAATTAAGTTCTTGAAAAACAATAGTGTGGCTTTCCAAGAGAAAAAATTGAATTACTAATGAATGGAAATATCCTTACAAGGTCTTCCTTACCTTCACAGCACTAAGGCCCTTGGGGCTTTGTTCTGTTTCAAACGTTACCTTATCTTTTTCCTTTATTGGTTCAGAAAGTTGGTTGGCATGTACAAACACACTTTCCTGGCTTTGTAAGTCGTTTATAAAACCATACCCTTTAGCTTCATTGAAGAAGGTGACTACGCCATTACGGATAGGATCATAATCTTCAGCAACATGCTTGGCCACACCTATTTGTATGTCTTCGTGATTAATTACCTTCTTTTTACGTGGATCTGGTGGAACAGCAGATATATTGCCGTTCTCATCTATATAAGCCATCATATCTTCAAGGCTTTTACCCTTGCTGTTATTGGCTTTACGGTCTTCTGCCCGTTCTACTTTTTCTCTCTTTTTTTGAGCTTTCTTCTTTTCTTTTTCTTTTTTACCTACTGTTTCCTGCGATCTTCCCATAATTGCTATTAAAAATTGTCTTTTGATTCCTGCAAAGGTCGGCATTTAAATTGACATAAAAATTTTTTTCAAATAATGGCAATATAAAAGCGTCAATGCAAAGGGGCAGCCTATGTAACCTATTATTTATGACCATTTAGCAACTTCCAGAGTATCTGTACATTCTTCTAAAAGCTCAGCAATTGTTTTATGCAATACAGGGTGCACCATGGTTGGCGCTATCTCAGCCATAGGCACTAAGGTGAAGCGCCTTTTCTGCAAAAAGGGGTGTGGTACTTTCAGGTCTGGAAGTGAGATCACATCACTATTATAGAACAAAATATCAATATCCAGCGTTCTGGGTCCCCAGAGCACCTCTCGCTGACGGCCAAGATTGTCTTCTATTGCCTGCAGCTTTTTGAGCAACACTTCTGCCAGCAGTCTAGTGTCAAGCTGCAACACTTTATTCAAAAAAGCCTCCTGGTTTTCCATTCCCCAGGCTGCTGTTTCGTAGATGGATGATTCCACAACTATTTCTCCACAGTTATCTGCTATTTGTTTTACAGCCTCTTGCAATAGTACTTCTCGATTCCCCGCGTTGCTGCCTAACAGTAAGTAAATCTTATTCATTATGAAAGGCAAAGGTAATAGAGAAAATTTAACCTCATAAATCACACTGTTACCTTGCAACTATTTAATGTGCCTTATTATTTAGGAATGTATATTTGCCGGGTATAAAAGAGTCAATATATTTTTATGAAACAGTTCTTTAAAATGTTTTTTGCCTCGCTGCTCGCTATGATCATTGCCAGCGTTATTATTGTCGGCCTTATTATGGGAGCTATCATTGGTTTGGTGGCCAAAGCGTCGTCCAGCGAGGGTAAGGAAACTAAAATAAACTCGGCCAGCATATTGGTAATAGATGTAGCCAAGAAATACCACGAGCAGGGTATGAATAACTCTTTTGCTTCATTTAGTAATGAATCCTCTTATTCATCAGGATTATATGACCTGACACAAGCCATAAAATATGCAAAAACCGACGACAAAATAAAAGGTATTTTACTAAAACTAGGCGGGAGTGCTAACGGCTGGGCCACGCTGCAACAGTTGCATATGGCATTAGTTGATTTTAAAACCTCGGGGAAAGCAATATATGCATACGGCGAATCTATATCGCAAGGCGCATATTATGTAGCGTCGGCAGCAGACAGCATTTATTTAAACCCAGTTGGGAGTATTGAAATAAAAGGATTTGCTACTGTAATGCCTTTTTTTAAGACTACCCTTGAAAAGCTGGAAATACAACCTGAAATATACTATGCAGGGAAATTCAAAAGTGCTACAGAACCTTTCAGGGCAGATAAAATAAGCGACCCCAATAGGCTGCAAATACAAGCTTACCAGCATGACCTGTGGAGCGAATTTGCAAGTGCGGCAGCTAAGCATGCGCATACAGATACCCCAACTATAAACCAATGGACAGCTACTGGTGCAATACAATTTCCACAAGATGCTGTAAAATATAAACTCGTAGATGGCTTGCTATATTGGGATGAAGTAGAACAACGTCTTCGTACCAAAACAGGACAAAAAGAAAAAGAGGAGGTAAAGTATGTGAATGTTGACGACTACAGGAACAATGTAAAAAGCGGCAGCAAAATAAGCGAAAACAAAATAGCTATACTATTTGCTGAGGGGGATATTGCTGATGGCGAACAGGAAGATGACTACCAAATCGGTTCAAAAACATTGGTTGAATCAATACGCAAACTAAAAGATAATGACAAGATAAAAGCTGTAGTACTGCGTGTGAACAGCCCCGGGGGCAGTGGCCTTGCGAGTGATATTATTCTGCGCGAATTAAATTTACTAAAAGCTAAAAAACCCCTTATTGTTTCTATGGGCGACTACGCTGCATCAGGCGGCTACTTTATTGCATGTCATGCTGATAGCATATTTGCCCTACCCAATACTATTACCGGTAGTATAGGTGTATTTAGCGTACTGTTCAACTTCCAGGGCTTGTTGAAAAATAAACTTGGTGTGACATTTGATGGAGTTAAGACCGCACCGTACGCCGATTTTCCAACAGTATCGCGCCCATTAAGCCCAGAAGAAGGTGCACGCATGCAAGCATCGATAGACACCTTCTATTCTATGTTTAAAAGCAGGGTGAGCCTGGGCCGTAAGATAAGTGTTGGCGATGTAGACAGCATAGCACAGGGCCGTGTATGGACTGGGCGTGCCGCTTTGAATATACACCTTATTGATGCTTTGGGCAACCTGGACCGTGCGATATTAAGTGCATCGAGAATGGCAAAAATAACCGACTACAAAGTGGTAACCTACCCTGAACCCGGTGATAAGCTGGATGCATTAATGCGTCGTTTCAAAGGCAACTCAGCATCGGCTATGATGAGTACAGCCATTAAAGAACAACTAGGTAGCGACTATGAATGGTACAAACAAGTAGCCGGCCTGCGCAAAATGAATGGTAAGGCCATGATGGCTATGCCATTTTTAATAAATGTTGAGTAATTTTTTCGCGTGGTTATTACACTAAACTGAAAGTTACACTGGACAATGAGAAAATATTTTTACGTTCAGCAAATCCAAAAACTTCAGTACATCGTTAGTAATTGTATCAAACAAATTACTTAACCACGCAAAACTAAAAAGTTTATGAAACGTATTTTTTTAATTCCAGTAATGGCCCTCGCATTTTTAGCGGGTAACAATGTAACCACATTTGCACAAATGAAGACAGTAATGGTAGGTGGCGCAGCCATGTACCCTACTAAGAACATTGTTGAGAATGCAGTTAACTCTAAAGATCATACTACACTGGTAGCAGCTGTAAAAGCAGCTGGCCTTGTTGAAACACTTGAAGGCGCAGGTCCATTCACTGTTTTCGCACCTACCAACGAAGCATTCAACAAACTACCTGCAGGCACTGTTGACAACCTGGTAAAACCTGAGAACAAAGCAACACTTACATCTATCCTTACTTATCATGTTGTTTCAGGCAAGCTGGATTCTAAAGCTCTCATGGCCCAGATAAAAGCAGGTGGCGGGTCTGCAATGTTGACTACTGTGAACGGTGAACAGCTTACTATAATGATGAAAGGCAAGTACCTTGAAATAAAAGATGCTAAAGGTGGTGTAGCCCGAGTTACCATTAAAGACGTGTACCAGAGCAATGGTGTAATACATGTAATTAACAAAGTATTAATGCCTTAATTTATAAAGCATTCATAGTATCTTTGAAGGGTGGAAATTATATTTCCACCCTTTTTCGTTTCAATATATATAGTTAGTAAGTGGCAAGAGAAAGCATTTCAGTATTCGACATATTTAAAATAGGAATAGGGCCCAGTAGCTCGCATACACTAGGTCCATGGCGTGCAGCACAGCGCTTTGTAGATGGGCTGCCGACTTACAGCAGTTCCAAAGTCCGATCGGTAAAAATATTATTGTATGGTTCGCTGGCTAAAACCGGCAAGGGGCACGGTACCGATGTGGCAGTGATATTGGGCATATGTGGCGAAGATCCTGTAACTTTTGATGTAGAACAGATAACACCCCGCCTGCAGCAATTAACCGAAGAGAAAACACTGTTACTTAACGGTAAACAGGAAATACAATTCGACCCTGCCGAAGATGTTGTTTTCCTTATGAATGAAAGCCTTCCCTACCACCCTAACGCGCTTACTTTTCTCTGTACATTTGAGGATGGGCAAGAGATAGCTGAGACCTATTATTCCATTGGCGGCGGTTTTGTGGTGAAGGAAGGAGAAACCAATGGTAGTACAACAGCCATAGGACTCCCATACCCCATAGAAACTGCTGAGGACTTGTTAAAATGGAGCAACCAATCGAGATTAAGCATTTCAGGTGTTGTAATGGAAAATGAAAAGACCTGGCGTACCGAAGAAGAAACCAAACGCGGTGTATTAAACATCTGGCATACCATGCGCGATTGTATATATCGTGGTTGTCATATAGGAGGCACGTTGCCTGGTGGCCTAAATGTCACTCGCAGGGCATTCCTGCTCAACAAAAAGCTAATTGCAGGTAAACCTTACCAAAACTATAACGAGTGGCTTACTGCTATAAAATCGGGTGGACAAGGTTTTAAATACACATTGGACTGGGTAAGCTGTTTTGCCTTGGCAGTAAACGAAGAAAATGCATCTTTTAGCCGCGTAGTTACCGCCCCCACCAATGGAGCTGCTGGGGTGGTACCCGCAGTGTTAGCTTATTTTATTGCCTTCTGTGATGGCAATGATGATGACAAAATTGTAAAGTTCTTGCTTACCGCTTCTGAGATCGGAAGCATATTTAAGAAAGGGGCTACCCTTTCTGCCGCCATGGGCGGTTGCCAGGCCGAAATAGGCGTATCATCGTCTATGGCTGCAGCTGCACTTACAGAAAGTATGGGCGGTACGGTGCAACAATGCCTTATGGCGGCAGAAATAGCCATGGAGCACCACCTGGGTCTTACTTGCGACCCCATAGGTGGCCTGGTGCAGGTGCCATGCATAGAACGCAATACTATGGGGGCCATAAAGGCCATTACGGCCTGCCAACTTGCACTGCAGGGCGATCCGGATACGGCACGCGTATCGCTGGACGCAGTAGTAAATACTATGTGGGAAACCGCACTTGACATGAATCATAAATATAAAGAAACAGCAGAGGGAGGCTTGGCCCTACAATTGCCCATTAGCCTAAGTGAATGTTGAGTATGGAATTTTCTTGAGTATTTTAATTGGTTTAGGTTATTTTTAATGCATGGGGCAGATTTGGGATTTTTTTCAAAATCTATTCAATACTTCAGGATTTCCACCAAGGTGGCATTGCGGTAAATGGAGCGATTTTCATGGATGGCTCTACATTATCAGCGACCTTTTGATATGGTCTGCTTATTTTGCAATGCCCATTATCATAGTAAGGTATATATCCAGGAAACAAGGTCTTCGTTTCGAACGCATTTATTTTTTATTCGCAGCCTTTATACTTGCCTGTGGCACCACTCACTTATTGGATGCTATTATTTTTTGGTACCCTTTTTACAGAATAAGTGCATTGGTACGCTTTGCAACCGGCATCATCAGTTGGATCACGGTTTACTACCTCGTAAAGATGATGCCTACCGCTTTCTCACTAAAATCAGCCGAACAACTGGAAGAAGAAGTAGAGCGCAGGAAAATAGTAGAAGAGCAGTTACGTATAAATAATAATCTGCTTACAGAAACACAAAACATAGCTCATCTGGGGCACTGGCAATGGGATGCTACCAATAATAAGATTATCTGGTCGCAAACCTTGTGCGATATATTTGAAGTACAAAACCCCAAAGACCTCACCTATCAGAGCTATCTGACACTGATACATCCGGAAGACAGGCCATACTTGCAAGAGATAATAAGCAAGGCAATAGAAACAAAGATATTTCCTGAATTTTACCACAGGCTAATCGTAAAAGATGGTACAGTTAAAACAATACATGCAAGAGGACAGGTGATCACAAATCATAAAGGAGAAATAACACTTATAGGCACAGCACAAGATGTTACAGAGCTGAAAAAGAACGAACAGGAGCTATTGGCAAAAACTAAAGCGCTTGAGGCATCTAACGTGGAACTTGAAAAATTCGCTTCCATTGCATCGCATGACCTGCGGGAACCTTTAAGAAAGATCAGCGCGTTTTCATCTATGCTGGAGCACGACCAAAAGGACGCTTTGAATGAAAAAGGGAAAATATACCTTGAGAAAATACAAGGAGCATCTGCAAGAATGCAAAAACTCATAGATGACATTCTTCATTTTTCGCTGCTTACCACAGAACTGAATGACTTTAAAAAGGTAGACCTGAATGAGGTAATTAAAGAGGTACTTTCAGACCTTGAAGTGCTTATTGTAACAACACATGCAGAGGTAATAACAGAAAATTTGCCAGCAATAGAAGGCAATGCCAGCCAATTAGGTCAGCTCTTTTTTAACCTGATGAATAATGCTATAAAATTCTGTAAACCTGGTACTGTTCCTCAAGTAAACATCTCGTCAGTATTCATTAAAGGCAAAGAATTGCCTGCTGATCCAATGAAGCTTGCTCAATATAAATTTTCAATTTTAGGTAGTCCACGCTATTGGGAAAACGAGTTGTTCTGCCAAATATCTATAACTGATAATGGAATAGGGTTTGATGAGGCTTACCTGGATCGGATATTTACAATCTTCCAGCGGCTGCATGGCAAAACAGACTATGAAGGTACCGGTATAGGCCTTGCTGTATGCAAAAAAGTAGTAGATATACACCATGGCAGTATCACTGCGCGCAGCACATTGGGTGTAGGTACTACATTTATTGTTTTGCTTCCTGTATCACAGAAAAATTTTATAGTCACTTCAATGCAATAGGCATTCTGCACCATAAACCATATGTTTGTATTTTAACACACACAAACATATGGTTGCCATCAAACACATACTTATCCCGGTATGCGCACTATTTATAGTTACCACCTCAGCGCATGCACAAAAAAAACAATTTACCATAACAGAAGCCACCAATGGCATTAGCACCACGCTTGCACCACAAAGTATAAAGCAACCAACATGGCAACCGGTAAAAGATAAACTATACCAGGTTGAGAAAAATGGCGACGAAGATATGTGGACAGCTATCACATTCCCATCTGGTAAGAAAGATACTGTTATTACCCAGAATTCGCTTTCGTCTGCGTTGAGTGAAACATACAAGTCAATGCCTGTTATAAAGTGGCTGGATGAAGATTACGCTTACTTTACCAAAGGGCGCAATGTAACATTGGGACTACAGCATGCTGGTGGCTTCAACTGGATCCCTTGGGCTTCCCTGCCTGCAGATGCCGACAATATGACCTATGACAAGCACAGGCTGATAGCCTACACAGTTGATAACAATCTGTGGATGGTGAATAGAGACAAAAAAAACATACAGGTTACTAACGAACCTAACAAAAACATACTAAATGGGCAGGCAGTACACCGTAATGAGTTTGGTATAGAAACCGGTATTTTCTTTTCACCAATGGGCAATTACCTTGCTTATTATCGCATGGACCAAACAATGGTAAACGATTATCCTATTATCAAATGGGATACTGTGCCGGCTCATGCTGATATTATAAAGTATCCAATGGCAGGCGGAACATCGCACCAGGTTACATTGTGCGTTTATAATCCGGCAACAGGAAATACCGTGACTATGAAGACGGGCACTCCTAAAGATCAATATCTCACTGCAGTTACCTGGAGTCCAGATGAAAAATACATATACATAGCGCTTCTCAATCGCGATCAGAATCACCTCCGGCTCAATAAGTACAGCGCAGAAACAGGATCGCTCGTTCAAACATTATTTGATGAAAGCAGCACTAAGTATGTACACCCCACACATCCTCTTTACTTTTTGCCAGGACATAACAATGAGTTTGTATGGTGGAGCGAACGTGATGGGTATGAACACTTGTACCTGTACAATACCACGGGCAAGTTGCAACATAAACTTACAACCGGTGATTGGGTAGTAAACGAAATAACAGGTTACAACAAAGACAACGATCAACTTATCATTACTGCATCCAAAGAATCGCCACTGGAAAAAGATATATATACTGTAAGCCTGAAGGGCAAGCTGGAACGCATAGACAAGGGTACAGGTATGCATACAGCTTTGTGCAGTTCAGATGGCCGATACGTATTAGACGTGTACAATGGCGCTGGTATCCCACGCAAAACTGTAGTGCGGTCAACCGATGGTTCGTTTAATAAAACACTTTTAACCTCCAAGGATCCGTTGGCTGACTATGACCGCCCAACAATTAAGAACATCACCCTGAAAGCAGACGACGGTACCCCACTCTATGGCAAGCTGATACTGCCTACTCATTTTGATGCCAGCCGTAAGTACCCCGTTATTGTCTATCTGTACAATGGTCCCAATGTGCAGTTGATTCACAATTCCTTTCCGGAAAGCGGCAATTTGTGGTATGAATACATGGCTCAACGTGGGTACATTGTATTTACAATGGATGGACGTGGCAGTTGGAACAGAGGTTTAAAATTTGAACAGGCCACCTATAAGCATTTGGGTGATGTAGAAATTAAGGATCAGCTTGTAGGTGTTGACTACTTAATGTCGTTACCATATGTAGATCAAGAACGTATGGGACTGCATGGCTGGAGCTTTGGTGGTTTCATGACCACGTCTATTATGCTGAAGCACCCGGGCATTTTCAAAGCGGCAGTAGCCGGTGGCCCGGTAATAGACTGGAAAATGTATGAGGTAATGTACACAGAGCGCTACATGAGTACCCCCCAGAAGAACCCAGAAGGATATGAGAATGCCAACTTGCTAACTAAAGTGAAAAACCTGAAAGGAAAACTACTGCTAATACATGGAACTGCCGATAATACTGTTGTTTGGCAAAACAGTATCGACTTCATTAAGAAATCTGTTGATGAAGGCGTACAGGTAGATTATTTTGTGTACCCGGGGCACGAACATAACGTGCGGGGTAAAGACCGTGTGCATCTGATGCAGAAAGTAACAGACTACTTCGACCTGCATCTAAAACCATAAATTTCAAAGAAAAATTCAGTATTTAATTTTCATATACAACGCCCAGTCAATGGTCTTATAAAGCAAAAATTTATTTCATCATTTCTAATTATGTGTAAAATATTTCACAATTAATACAAAATGATGACAATTTTAAATATGGTATGTTTTAGCCATTCAAACAAATACGCTAGATTTGCGTAATTCAAAAATAATTCATGAAGAAAATTGTCACAGTTTTTATAGTAATGGCATCATTAGGTAACGCTTACGCAAAGCCTGTCGATGTAAATACCGCAAAAAAGATCGGGTATTCATTTCTAACCAGGAACACCAAAGTTGCTCTGGCTAATGGTGCTGACGACCTGCAAGTTGCTTATACTGCAACTTCTGATATTAATGGTACCACCACACCATGCTATTACGCATTCAATACAAGTGCGGCAAATGGTTTTATAATTGTATCTGCAGACGACAACGTGTTGCCAATACTCGGCTATTCTGATGAAGCAACTTTTGGAGTAACTTATATGCCATCCCAAATAAAAGGGTGGATGGATGGTTACACGCAGCAGATAAGCTATATAATTAAGAACAATATCCCTGCTTCAAGTATTACTACTGCAAAATGGAATGATCTTTCTGCATCTACGCCGCTAAGTAAATTGACTAAAACAACCAATGTTGCACCACTTGTTACTACCCGTTGGGATCAGACACCATATTACAATGCAATGTGCCCTGGCACTTCTGGTGCAAGCCAAACCGTAACTGGCTGCGTAGCAACTGCAATGGCACAAGTCATGAAATTCTGGAACTGGCCAGCTACAGGAGTAGGATCACATTCTTATAATGATGCTCTTTACGGGTTACAGTCTGCAGATTTTGGTGCCACCACTTACTCATTTGCGTCAATGTCATTTATGCTTACAGGCCTCAGCACAGCTGCATCTAAAACAGCCATTGCTACCCTTATGTATCATTGCGGTGTAAGTGTTGATATGAACTACAATACTGCAGCCAATAATGGTAGCGGAGCATATGTGGAATTAGCGCAAAGCCCTACCAACGATTGTGCTGAAACTGCACTTCCTACCTATTTTAGGTATAAGCCTACCCTGCATGGCGATGTGCGTGCACAATATGCTTCTGAACAGGCTTGGATAAATGCACTTGAAACAGACCTTAATGCAGGCAGACCTATTATCTATACAGGTTTTGGCTCAGATGGCGGCCACTGCTGGGTTGCAGATGGCTATGCTACCAGCACAACAGGAACTACAATACATTTCAACTGGGGTTGGAGTGGTGCATCAAATGGTTATTTTTCGGTTGACAGCCTTGCTCCACCAGCATTAGGTACTGGCGCTGGCAGTGGTAATTTCAACAGTAGCCAGGCTGCTATCTTTGGTATTGAACCAGACTATCCTGCCGCGGTTTCAAATGTTTTTAAAAACAATGCAGTAGCTATGTATCCTAACCCTGCAAATAATGTAGTAAACATTGATTTGCAAGGAGCTAAAGCAACTGCCATTAATATTATGGACATACAAGGCCGTATAATAAAAGAAATCACACCTGCTAGTAGCGCAATTGTAACTATTTCCACTGCTGATTTCATCCCTGGTATCTACATGGTACAAATCCATACAGATGCCGAAGTGATCACAAAAAAACTTAGTGTTGTTAAGTAAGCAACTATTAAAAAATACTTCTCTTTACAAATCCCGGCTCATTGGTCGGGATTTATATTTCCGACCTGTTTGATTTGATGAATATTAATGTTGAATACCTATACAACTTGGGTGAGTAACAATATAAAAGGCACAGATGGCATAGTTATCCATTGCGCACATACTTGTCTATATAGCTATACTTTGGGTACACTACCGCTAAAGGTTTCAGATAACAAAGTGTAAAATAAAATATACCACTATAGGTATTAGGTGTGGACTATACTCCACCCTTTATACTTGCACTAAAAAGATGGAAACAGAAATCTCAGTAAAATCACATGTCGATTACCTTATTCGTAACAAACTGCTTGACCAAAGAAAAATTTTCCTTTGGGGGCAAGTAGATGATCAAAGCTCAAAAATAATAGTAGAACAAATAACTTACCTGGAGGCTATGCAGCCAAGAGTACCCATACATATGTATATTAATTGCCCGGGTGGCATGGTAACTGCAGGCAATGCTATGTACGATATAATGCAGGCTGTCTCCTCCCCGATATATACTTACTGTATAGGCTTTGCAGCCAGTATGGGCGCCACACTCTTATCGGGTGGCGCAAAAGGTAACAGGTATATATACCCTACAGCCGAAGTGATGATACACCAGCCCTCTATCGGTAGCTTCCAGGGCAACTCAGCTGATATAGAGATAAATGCGCGACAGATAATAAAGGCAAGAGAACTAACGGCACGCATACTTGCCCAAAATTGTGGGCACAGTAAAGAAAAAATACAAAAGGATATTGACCGTGACTACTGGATGAATGCTGAAGAGGCCCTGGCATACAGCATTGTTGATAAAATAATAGCTTAGGCAGCCGTCTTCATTTCTGGCAGGGCAATAATATGCCCTGTCTTTTTATGCAACAAAAGCTGGAACTCCCTGTTCAGTCGCAACTTCATCTCATGCAGTTTTTCTATTTCAGCATTTACCCCATTTATCTTTAACTCCAATACATGCAACAATTTAGAAAGATCTAGCACTTGTATGGATTGTAATACTAAAAGCTCACGTATCTCTTCAAGTGTAAAACCAAGTTCTTTATACTTGCGTATAGCATTCAACGTATGCACCACGTCTTCCGGGTAATCCTTATAACTATTGTCCAGCCGTGCTTTTTTAGCTAGTACAATCAATCCGATTTTTTCATAATACCTTATGGTGTCTTTCGAAAAACCAGTAAGCTTGGATAATTGCCCTATCAACATATTGATTCTCATTTCTCTTAGGTTATAAAATTACAGTGTCTGCATTTAGCCGCAAATTAAAAATTCATTCGATTTATAACATACCCAATATAGTTTTACGGTGCAAGCATATTCATTATCAAAGTTGTCAAAAAAAATCCCTTTCCCCTCATTTTTAAGAGTGTATAAAATCCTACTTTCGCCCCTATTAAAGATCAGTGCGACATGACCATGAACGACCAGATTTACAAGCAGGTAAATACATTCTTCGACGCTTACGCCCATGCCTTAGAAAACCACGATACCAAGCTGCTGGCCTATCATTACCATATACCTTGCACACTGATGTCTGATGACAATACCACCGCATTCAGCGAATCGAGCAAGCTGGAAGGGCTGTTTAATCAAGGCGTTGTTTTTTATAAGCAGTTTGGCATAGTACATGCACGCCCTACTATATGGAACAAAGATGTTTGGACCGATAAAATAATTAGAGTAAGGGTAAACTGGCAGTACTTTGATGCACAGCAGCAACCTGTTTACGACTGCGATTATCACTACGTGATGAGAGAGGTAAAGAATGGACAGCTTAAGATAATATGTTCAGTGTCGGTAAATGAAAAAGAGAGGATGAATGAATGGATGAAACTAAAACAGACCAAATAGCATTATGAAAAGTATCAGAAATCTACAGTCCATTTATGGAAAAGGATATGGTGCACTCGTTTTTGCATCGTGTTTGTTTTTCTTGCTTGCCGGCGTAATTTGGTTTGGGAAAATGCTAATTGTCAATAAAGAATTTAACACGACTGCTTTTGCAATGATGCTGGTATTTGCAACATTACTTGTGTACCACAAAAAGCTGGCAGCGCTTGTGGCAGGCATTATAAGCCTGTTTTTTTCCCTGTTCCTATTTATGGGGATAGCGGCCAATAAGGCATCGTTGTTAGGTGTATTTGCCATAGGTATAATAGTTTCCTTGTTGGCAGTAATTAGTTCAGGGATACTTATTTTCAGCTTTCTGAAAGCGTTCAAGCATTCCGAAAACTTATGATAACTAACTGACTCAAATCGGCTTGATTCAATGAAACGAATCCATATAATTCTTGTCATTCTGTTTTTCACAACACACCTATCCTATGCCCAATCAACAACTATTATTCCCCAAAAAGCATTTGATTATTACAACGAGGTTGGCGTCTGCATCCATCTCAGCTGGGATACTTCAATCTACTATACCCATTTCGATGACATTATTTATCCTGCCCTGCAAAAACTGGGTATAAAGAATATACGCACACCGCTTCCCTACAGCAGCTTTATACCGCTTGCAGATACATTGACGATTAAAAATCGGATCATTAAGCTGCACGATTCATTGGGTATAAAAATGTGCTTTCTGCTATCGGACCGACAGGTAGCGGATACGCCGAGGTTTAAGGACTCTGCAGATTACTTGTCCGTACTTGAAAATTCATCAGAACTGTTGAATGCAACCAAATATCTGGAAGGTTATAACGAACCGGATATGAATATCTACAACTGGTATCCTGACAAATGGGATACACTCACTTACAGTATGCAGCAAGGTCTATATAAGAGAACTAAATCCGGAACCCTATCATCCATCCCTATATTGTCGCCTTCATTTATCGAATACTGGACTACCCCATCACGGACTAATCAAATCGCAGAGATATCCCCGCACATCAGCACCTTTTGCGATTATGCCAATTTCCACACCTATGATACGGGTATCGATAGTACTACCATGTTCCCTGGTACCTATCATGATATTACGGCTGGTCGGCTAGATACGATCAGACATTCCAAACCGTGGGTAATAACCGAGGCTGGCTATGAAAACGCGAAATACTGGAATCTGCCGTTTAGCGGAACTTATGCCCCTTATGGCAATCACTATTTATCTGAGCTGGCAACCGCCAAATACTATTCAGTGCTCTTTATGGAGATGTTTGGCCGCGGTGCAAAAAGCATTTATACTTACGAGTTTATTGACGAAAACACTACGGATTCTGCTAACGACCAAATGAATTTTGGCCTGCTACATACCAACGGTACTGAGAAACCAGCATTTACGGTGATCAAAAATACATTACAGTTGTTTAAAGATACTTCAGCTGTCTTTCAGCCTAATCCATTGCAATTCATAATTTCTGGCGACACTACTGGTATAAAGTACGCTCTATATCAAAAGTTCAATGGTGATTATTTGATTGCTTTGTGGCAAGGAAGAAGCAAAGGTATTTGTTACGACTTTTTCAATTTTACCGATCTCGCTGGCGATAGCCAATCGGTGCAGATTACCTTCCCTTTTCAGTATGACACGGCCTATATATATAGTCCATTAATTTCAACCCAGCCTCTTTTCTCTTATACGGGCAGTAATGTATTAAATCTCAATATTCCGAATAATTTGCTGGTTGTAACATTAAAAGCACCAATATTAGCAATACCTGCTGTTGCATCGGTTAATTATCAGTATCACGTATTTCCTAATCCTGCGAACAATACACTTTATATTGATAAGCAGTTACAAACTGGAGAAAAATTCTTTATATATACCCTCGAAGGAAAGGTAGCGGAACTAGGAGTATATGATAATGGGATATCTGAAATTGACTGTTCAACACTTCCGCCTGGACTATTTATTTTGAAGCTACAAAACCCTAATGGATGCGTTGACTTAATCACTAAGATTACCATTATCAAATAAGCGAAATGGCTGAATACTCAACCCTTTCGCTTATTTTTTTGAATACTATTTAAATGCATTTATACCGGTAACATCCATACCTGTTATTAACAGGTGTATGTCGTGCGTACCTTCATAGGTCACAACAGACTCTAGGTTCATCATGTGACGCATGATACTGAACTCACCGGTTATACCCATACCACCCAATATCTGGCGGGCTTCGCGGGCTATCTTCAAGGCTACATCGCAGCTATTACGTTTGGCCATAGATATTTGCGCAGGTGTTGCCCTGTCCTCGTCGCGCAATACGCCCAATCTCCAGTTCAGTAACTGGCTTTTAGTGATCTCTGTGATCATCTCTGCCAGTTTCTTTTGTGTAAGTTGGAATCCTGCAATAGGTCTGCCAAACTGTACACGTTGTTTACTGTAACGCAGGGCTGTGTCATAGCAATCCATAGCGCATCCCAACGCGCCCCATGCTATACCATAGCGGGCACTGCTGAGGCAGCTTAAAGGACCTTTAAGCCCCTTCACGCCGGGCAATATGTTTTCCTTAGGTACTTTTACGTTATCAAATACCAGTTCTCCTGTAGCAGATGCCCTCAGCGACCATTTGCCATGCGTTTCAGGTGTTGAGAAACCTTCCATTCCACGCTCTACAATCAAGCCTTGTATCTCACCGGCTTCATTCTTAGCCCATACTACGGCTATTTGTGCAAATGGAGCGTTGGATATCCACATCTTAGCGCCATTTAATACCACATGGTCACCGGCATCTTTAAAATTGCTTTGCATGCTTGATGGATCAGAACCATGATTGGGTTCTGTAAGTCCAAAACAACCCATCCACTCTCCTGTAGCCAACTTAGGCAGGTACTTATGCTTCTGCTCTTCACTCCCAAATTTGTAAATAGGATACATAACGAGAGATCCTTGAACCGATGCTGTAGAACGTACGCCAGAATCTCCGCGCTCTAGTTCCTGCATCATAATACCATAAGAGGTATAGTCAAGTCCTGCCCCACCATATTCCTGAGGTATAAAAGGTCCGAAACATCCCAATTCACCGAGTCCTTTTATTATTTGGTCGGGGAATTTCGCATTTTGGGCATATTCTTCAATAATAGGGGAAATGTCTTTCTTAACATAGGCCCGTACTGAGTCGCGGATCAACTTTTGCTCTTCAGTGAGTAATTCATCTACTAGATAATAGTCCGGCTGCTGATAAAGATCTTTTTGCATATTGTTAAAATTGGCAGAATTTGCCGCGCAAAGGTAGCATTTTTGACATATTGGTATAATTTTGCGCCACCATTTCCGTTAATATATTTATAA
>Ga0207067_10200_pt1 | contig 18761 bp, 16 predicted proteins | sample Alteio_BWMinCont_25_FD_153484 | JGI IMG/M metagenome (GOLD analysis project Ga0207067, IMG submission 153484) | Enriched cells from forest soil in Barre Woods Harvard Forest LTER site, Petersham, Massachusetts, United States -... | ecosystem: Environmental > Terrestrial > Soil > Temperate forest >...
ACCAAGAAGAATCGAGAGCGCCGCAACCGATCGCGCAGCGAATTCCCGATCTAGGGATGTTGTTTGGTAGGGTCGAGCGGTTCGGCGCGCTTGGTGGGATCGGTTGGCTTAAAGAGGGTATCGAACACTTCTCGCAGCTTATCGGTGGCTTGTTTGGAGAACAAACCTGCCAAACCGGCCATGGCGGCGATGCCATAAGGGCTCAGCGTTGCGGCTCCATTCGCTCCAGCGACGAGACCGCCGCGGGCGGCGAAATAAACGAGGATGGCGAGGGAAGAGCCGATGAACGGCCGCAAGCCGTACCACCACTTCCAGCTTGAGTAAAAGCGACGGTTGCCGAGATAATCCACAAAAGACGTAGATAAATGGATATAACCCCCGAGCGCTCCAGCAATGGCAACCAAACACATATAGCGAGTTTCCGGCCAGAGCTGCCGGTGGAGGTAAAAGGGAATGATGGTCACCTGACCCGGAACACCGTCGGGAACGGGAACGGTTCCGGGCCAGAGCCTGAAGAGCAAGTAGAACAAGATGATGTTCAGCAGTATGAGGTAGAACCCAAAGCAGTTGATCCACACTTTGGAGGCCGGTTCGGGTGGACCCGGCTGAAAGGGTGGAGTTGTATTCGCGAGCTGCGGAGCGGCTGGAACTGGCGTCACCGCGCCGGGGGGAATCGTGGCCATAGAGTTCCTCCAAACGAAATGCCAGTGCGACGGCGCGTACGGCGATCCGGATTGCGTGGCGGCTTGACGAAATTTCGCAGTCGGCCCGGCGCGCAAACGATAAACCGTTAGGTGCGCTTATAGCATATTCGTTCGGAATTCGTTGAGGAAATTGGTGCGGGAACGACGATTGTGATTGGCAGTCGACGCGTGCGGAGTCGGGAAAAAACGGATTGGTGGCCATGCCCGATGCGGAAATCGCTGGCTTCAGGCATCGCAGAATTCCATCAGGGCTCTAGGCTGAAATTCACCACGACGGTGGTGTCGACTTCGATGGCCTCTCCGTTGAGGAGCGTAGGGCTGTAGCGCCACTGGCTGACGGCTTCGACGGCAGAGCGCGCGAGGTCAGGATCGACTTGGCTGTTCATAACGCGGAGGGAGAGCGGCTTTCCGTTCATGCCAACGACAGCGTGGAGGATGACGGTGCCGCTGACGCCAGCCGACTTGGCGGAATCGGGATAGACCGGCTGGACTTTCGTTATGATTTTGGCAGCCTGGATATTGCCGCCGATGCCGAGGCGGGATGGCCTGCCCGAGGTGCTCTCAACGGGGACAGGCTTTGCGGAGTTTTCGGGAACAACCATCACGTGTTCGGTGATCGCTCCCACTTCGAGGGTGAAGGTTCGCGAGAAGTCCCGACCGGCGTCGAGCGAGACCTGCGGTAGGCGATACGTTTCGAAGCCGGGCTTCAAGACCTGCAGCTCGTAATTTCCGGCCGGCAACGGTTTGAAGGTGAAATTGCCTTCGCGGTCGGTGCTAGTCATGTCGATGGTTTTAGCTTCGTGGTTGGACATGATGATGGTGGCGTTAGCAACGCCGGTTCCGCTCGGATCGTGGATGGTGCCGGAGGTGTTGCCGGAGAGACTTTGTGCGGGGAGGCGTAGGGTCGCGAGCGGAACGAGCATACTAGCGGCGAACAGTGGAATGAGGAATTTCGCTTTCAACGATAAACGACGACGATTGACAGACGGATTCAGCATGGCGGCAAATCTCCTTTCAAGATTTGTTGGGCGCGTGAAGGCGAGAGCGGTCGACCAGGCACGGCCGGAGCTTTCAAGGGCCCTGGCGAGAGCGAGTAGTTGGCTGGCGTAGTGGGATGGGGCGATTCCGGAGAGTATGACCGCGTCATCGCAGGCGCGTTCGCTTTCCTGGCGCAGGCGTCGAGCAGCCAGCCAGGCGAGGGGATGGAGCCAGTAGGTGGCGCGGACGAGTTCGGCGCAAATCTGCAAGAACCAGTCGTGGCGGGCGATGTGTGCAAGTTCATGAGAGAGCACAATGCGGCGGCGGTCTTCTGTCCAACGCTCTGCGCTCGATGGCAACACCATGACCGGGCGGAAGATCCCCCACGTGAGCGGCATGGCCAGCGCACTGCTGCTTTCGAGAAGACGCACAGAGCGATCGATTTTGTGGAACTTGGAGATTTCTAAGACGGTGCTCATCCAAGAATCGTCAAAAAGCGGCTTCGAATGCGCGGACACCCAGGCCAGGCGCGCAAGACCTGCGAGAAGTCTCAGCAGGACGAACGAGAACCCCAGGGCCCACGCGAAAACCGCGGCGACGGTAAGTTTACTGAAGATAGCGGAGGCCGACGCGGCAGTAATGATGACGGAGGGAATTGCCGGAGAGCCGGAGCTCGTCGCGTTCGCGCGCGCGGGAACCCAGAGAGCGGCGGCGCTGCCGAGAGTGGCGGAATGCCAGGCAGGAAGGAGCAGCGATAAGAAAGGAAGCGCCAGCGAAGCAAGCATGGCGGCTGCCCAGAGGTGATGGCGCTGGGCTGCGGAAGAACGCTGGCGCAGGGCGAACACCATGAGCCATGCGCCCGCGAGAAGCAGGGTGGCCTTGGCCCAGCACGAAATCAGGAATGGCAGCGCAAGGTCGGAGTTGGCGAGAGCGTTCATGAAGAACCGTCCTTTCGGCCTTTCGCAATGAGGCCGGCGAGGCGATCGAGTTCTTCGGGAGAGATCCGGGCAACTTCGCCGCCGAGCAGCGCAGCCACGACCTTTTCCGTTGATCCATCGAAAAAGGTTTCAACGAGATGGCGCAGCGCGGAACGGCTGGCGACGTCGCGCGGGACAGCCGGGGCGTAGACGTAGCGGAGGCCGTGCTCTTCGTGGCGCACGTGCCCTTTTTCCTCGAGGACGCGGAGCTGCGCGCGGACGGTGGAATAACTGGGCTTGTCGGCGAGCTTTCTGAGGACTTGGCCGACCGAGGCGCGTTCGAGCTTGTAGAGAATGTCCATAATCTCGCGTTCGCGGCGGGAGAGGCTCTTTGCTTTGGGTTTTCGCGTCATATGCTATTTTTCTAGCACGTATGCTAGGAAACTAGCAGGAAGACATTTTGGCGTCAAGAGCATTCTTCTAAATGTTTCACCGGCCGTTTCCGCAGCGTGCACCGCGGCACAGATATAGTTGGTAACTCAAGGCGCGCGGGATGCGTAGTAACATCGAGGGACGATGATGACGACCGGTGATGGTGTGGCAGTGCGCGCAGAGCAGGTTTCGCGGCACTATGAGATGGGGGCCGCGGTGATTCGAGCGGTGGATGAGGTGACGCTCGAGATTCGCGCGGGAGAATTTGTGGCATTGCTGGGAAGTTCTGGATCGGGGAAATCGACGTTGCTGAATTTGATGGCCGGGCTGGACCGTCCAACCGGAGGCGCGATTTTTGCAAATGGCAGGAATCTCTCGGGATTGAGTTCGCTGGAACTGGCCCGCTATCGCAGCCGGACGGTTGGGATGGTGTTTCAATCCTTCAATCTGCTGCCGCGCATGACGCTGGAAGAAAATGTGGAGCTGCCACTGCGGCTGGCGGAGGTGGACCGAGGAGAGCGCGGTGCGCGAGTGCAGGAAGCGCTGGAGCGCGTGCGACTGGAAAAACGGCTGACCCACCGGCCGAGCGAATTGTCGGGAGGAGAGCAGCAACGCGCGGCATTGGCGCGGGCCTTGGTGAACCGGCCGACGATTTTGTTTGCAGATGAGCCGACGGGAAACTTGGACAGCGCGACCGGAGAATCGATCATGCTGCTGCTGAAAGAGATTCAGCAAAAGCTGGGCATGACGATTGTGATGGTGACGCACGAACGTCCGCTGGCGGAACGCTTCGCAGACCGTATCGCCGCGCTTGCAGATGGGAAACTGTTAACCGACGGGGTGAAATCATGAAGGCGGGGGATCTCGGCGAGCTGGCGCTGCGGAACCTGCGCGAAGCGGTGCTGCGAAATTCCCTGACAACACTCGGCGTCGCGGTGGGAGTTGCGTCGCTAGTGGCCATGCTTTCGCTCGGAGTGGGCTTACAAGAGTTAGCGACCAGGCGGCTTTCGAATTCCGGGCTGTTTGATACCGTCATCGTGACGGCGCGAAGGAATATGCAAGGGATGCGGCGGCCAGCGGCGAACCCCGTGCCGGCGAAACCGGAGCGCGCGCTCGATGAGGATGCGCGAAGCGAGTTCGCGCGCTTGCCAAACGTGCTGGAAGTCTACCCGCAGATGCGCTTTCCAACGGAAGTGCGCTACAACGGAAACCCTTATTCGACGATTGTGGCGGGAGTCCCGGATTCCGCCCGCGGAAATGGTTCGTATGATGGAATCCAGGGAAGTTTTTTTTCAGGACCAAATGCGGAGGAAGCGATTCTGCAAATTGAGTTTGCGAAAGACTTATCCGAGCAGACGGCTACGCTGATCGGAAAAGAATTGGTGGTGCGCTACGCGGAGCGCCAGGCTCTCGCGCCCGAGAATGGGGTGGGAAATGGCAGTGGCGCCAATGCCTCGGATGGCGCAGGAGGATTTTCCATAGTTCCGCGCGAGAAAAAACTGCGCATCGTGGGGATTGTCGAGACCGAGCCTGCGGCGGGATTCGGCGGATTCGGAAGCGGACGTTTACTGATTCCGCTGGAGGTAGCCTCCACGCTGCGAGCGGCGCAAGTGAACGATCTGCGCGAGGCCGTCCGCGCGACCACCGGAAAACCCGCGTATGCGAGTTTGACGGTGCGCGCAAAGAGCCCCGCACAAGTGGAAGCCATCGAGACCGCCATTAAGAGCATGGGGTTCGGTACTTTTTCGTTGCTGGATGCGACGCGCAACCTGCGCTTGTTTTTCACGATATTCGACCTTCTGCTGGCGATTTTCGGAAGCCTCGCACTGGCGGTAGCAACCCTGGGCATCATCAACACGTTGGTGATGGCCATTTTGGAGCGACGGCGCGAGATTGGCATTTTGAAGGCGCTGGGCGCAGCAGACCGCGACGTGAAGCAACTGTTTTTCGTCGAAGCCGGCGTGATGGGGCTGTTCGGCGGAGTGCTCGGCGTGGGCTTCGGCTGGTTTATTGGTCGAGCACTGACCTGGGGTACGAATATTTATTTGCATCGGCAAAACTTGCCATCCGCGCATGTTTTTTCCGTCCCCTGGTGGCTGGTGCTGGGTGCCATCGTGTTTGCTGTGGGCGTGAGCCTGGCCGCTGGGCTTTATCCCGCGACGCGGGCGGCGCGGCTCAATCCGGTTGAGGCCCTCCGGTATGAATAGAATGTGGCGCTCCGGATTTGCGGCGCTGCTGGTGGCTTGTGCGGGAAGTCTTCTATGGTCATCTGCGGCTCTGGCAACGGGACGTGCTGAATGCGTTTCCCTGCCAAGCAAGATTCTTGCGCGAACTGTCCCGTACTGCGTGTTGCTGCCGCCCAGCTACGACGCGGAGAAGACGCGTCGTTATCCTATCCTCTATTTGCTGCACGGCCTGGGCGACAACGAGGAGATGCTCGTGCATTCGGGCGGCATGAACCTCGTCGAAGACTTGTGGGAGCAGCGTGAGTTGGGCGAATTCCTGATTGTGACGCCGGCTGGAGGCGCAAGTTTTTACATCAACTCGCGCGATGGAAAGCGGCGCTATGAAGATTTTTTCCTGCAGGAGTTTATGCCCGGGATAGAGAAGCGTTACCGCGCGCAAGCGGGGCGCGGCTCGCGGGGAATCGCGGGGATTTCGATGGGGGGATACGGCGCGCTGCACATGGCGTTCCGCCACCCGCAGCTTTTCGCAGCTGTAGGCGCTCACAGCGCGGCACTGATGGAGAAGATGCCCAATATCAGCGCGGAAAACTCTCGGCAGATCGGCCGCCTACGCGTTCTCGGTGATGCCTTTGGATCCCCATTCGATCCCGCGTTCTGGAATCAAAACGATCCAGAGGCCATCGCGCGAACGGCAAACCTTGCTGGGTTGAAAATTTATTTAGATTGCGGGTCAGAAGATGACTACGGCTTCGACGCCGGCGCCGCGGCTTTGGACAAGCTGCTAACCTCGCGGCGCATCCCGCATGAGTTTCACTTGTATCCCGGCGGCCATAACTGGAGCTATTTCGCGGAGCACTTGCCAGCTTTGCTTAAATTCCATTTCCACGTTTTTGAAACCGCTCCGGTCCATCCCAATTTGCCTCACTGACCGGCGGACCTGCTCGAATCTCACTTGTACCCTGGTGGCCATAATTGGAACTATTTCGCCGAGCACTTGCCGGCATTGCTGGAGTTTCATTTCCACGTCTTTGCGCCGACTGCTATTCATCCGAATTGACCTCATTGGCGGTCAGACCAGCGGCGGGCCAAAGTCTGCCAATCCAAGAAATTACCTGATTGACTTCGAAGAGATGCTGTTGTAAAAGTTCGCGGAAGGTGCTTCCGAGTTGTGTGTTGCTTGAAGGGAAAAGAACATGCTGCGAATCATATCCCCGGCCGTGAGAATTCCTCACTTTTTATATCTGCAAATCGGCGAACAAACGACGACACCTCAGGCGGCGAACCATGCCAGCTGCTAAATGGAAACCGCTCGGCAAGGGCGTAAAGACTCTGAGTCTGTGGAACACCATCGGGCCCGCATGGCCCCAGGTTGTGCTGCTGCAGCTGTCGAAGGGGGAGTATGAAAAATTTCTTAAGAATCCTCGAGACTACGTCAACGACCTCAAGGTGTTGGGCCGCTCATCCACTCACAAGGTCTACAAGTTCGACATGGCTCCTGTGAAAAAAGGTGCACTCGCGAACACAACTTACATGGTTGTGCTCAAACACGAGATGGAGACTACGAGCTCGGTTTTTTCTTCGTCAAACGTGAAACCTTTGAAACCCTAAGACTGCCCCAATTCTGACCCAGCTCGCTTTGCAAAATGAAACAGCTGTGCGCCTTGGTCAGTCGGAGAAGCCGACTCGGCGTAACAAGTCCTTGAAGCGCGGATCGGATCTTAACAGATCAAACGCCCTTTCTGCCTTCAGCCATACAAGGTACGGGTCGCGCTTCTGGTAAGCCTCTTCAAGATGAGCCAGGGCCTGCTCGTGCTCGCCCAAAGCCAGGTCAATCCTCGAAATAAAGAGAGGAGGCACGAACCTATTCGCGGATTGCTGACGCAACTGCTGGAGCACTGTTTGGGCATCGGATTTTCTGCCCCCGAGCGCGTAAGCTTCACCAAGCCCCACAGCCCTCGTCGCGGCGTTTCCCGATAGCGTGTACGCTCGTTGGCTTGCCGCAATGGCCTTCTCGTGATCGCCTTCGGCCAAGTAGCTTGACCCCAAACAGTCGTAAGCTCCGGCGGAATTAGGATCCAGTTCTAACGACTGCTGGCACTGTGTGATGGCCTGGTCGTACTGACGGGAAAAATAGAAGACCCAGCCAGCAGTGATCTGCGTGGCTATGTAAAGCGGATCCACTTCTAGTGCGCGTTGAATCTCCGACATAGCTTCCTGCCTGCGGCCCAACGCGGTCAAATAGTATGCATAGCTTCGGTGAGCTTCCGAGTTGCCAGGGTCCAACTCCAAAGCGCTCTTGAACTCACGATCGGCTTTCACCCAATCCCAATCGCCGAAAAAATATATTCCTCCGAGCGCCAGGTGCGCATCAGCCAATGAGGGATCAAGTTCGACTGCTCGCAGCGCGAACTGCCTGGCTTGAGGCATGGTGATAATGGGGGACAGCTCCGAGTTTAAACGGTAGTAATTAGCCAGGCCTGCATAAGCCGGCGCGTAGTTTGAATCGATTCGGATAGCATCTTCAAAGTATTCCTTGGATCTCTGTCTCTGCCCTTCTGTTCCCCACCTCAAGTAGTTTCCTTTCAGATATGCCTCTTGAGCGGCCGCGTTCACTTGCCGATTGCTTGTCAAGCGTGCACGTTCCTGCGGGGTCAAAGTGACATCGATTTCGAGAACGATCGCGCGCGCCACTTCCGCTTGCAGTAGGAGCACATTTTGTTCGTCGCGCTGGTAAGTCTTGGACCACACCGGAGTTTCAGTAGGCCCATAGATCAGCCGCGCTGTAACTTGAGCAAGGTTTCCGGAGCGCGATACAGAACCTTCCACAATACCATCCACTTTTAGTTCGCGAGCGATCTCAACAAGCGGCTTTCGCGAGGCTTGATATCGAAGGACGGAAGTCCGCGAAATTACGCGAAGCGTATGAATTTGACTTAGATCGGTGATGAGCGCGTCGGTCATGCCATCCGCAACGTAGTCCTGCTCGGGATCGCCAGAAAGGTTCGCAAAGGGCAGGACCGCTAGAGATCTAATTTGCGCTGGTAAGGGGTGGCCCGTGAGTCGATCGCGCCAACCGCCCACGTTCAGGCTAGTCATCAAGGCTGCAAGTGCGAGCAGTCCGGCCACGGCATAGGCCGCGAGCCTCGCGGCTCTCTTCCAGACCGGAGGTGAAGGCGGATGTAGAGTTGTATGTGCCGTTGAGATTGTGCCCAACCGCCGCAGATCCACTAGCAGTTCTTTGGCCGACTGAAAGCGCCGCCCAGAGTCTTTCTCGAGGCACTTGAGGATGATGCGTTCCAGGTCCGGCGAAATGCGGGAATTTAGCGCGCGCGGAGGAACCGGGGGGTGGTGGAGAATGGCATCAATGACGCGCGACGGCAGTTCTTGCGGGAACGCTCTGCGGTCGGTGGCCATTTCGTAAAGCACTGCACCGATGGTGTAGAGGTCCGCGCGGGCATCGACGGACTCGCCCTGCAATTGTTCGGGCGGCATATAGGGCAGTGTGCCCGCGCCAGCTTGCGTGTCTGTCAACGTATCGGACGTCACATCGTTCACCTGGGGCAGAAGCTTCGCCAGACCAAAGTCCAAGACCTTCGCTTGGCCGCGCGCTGTAATGGCGATATTCCGAGGTTTCAAATCGCGGTGAACGATCCCACGACTGTGGGCCTCTTCCATGGCCGCAGCGATTTGCATCCCCAATGCAACCACTTCTTTCTCCGGCAGGACTCCAGCAGCGAGCCGTTCAGCAAGCGTGTTCCCCAGGACATATTCCATCACGAGGAAGTCGATACCATCTTGTGTATCGAACTCGTAGACCGTTTCAATGTTGGGATGACTTAGTTTTGCGAGGGCCAGAGCCTCTTTGCGGAACTGACGGCGGGAGGCATCGTTACTGAGAGTGCCAGAGGGTAAGACCTTCAGCGCAACATCTCGCTCAAGTTGCTCATCATGAGCACGATAGACCACCCCCATCCCTCCGGCGGCGACCTTTTCTAGGATGCGGTAGTGGCCGAGAGTTTGGCCTATCATGGGGTGGGACCCGCCTTGGCGGCCATCTTAGGGTGCGCCGCAAGGCAAGTCAACGCGCGATCGGATCTGTGCGATCGGATCTGGACCGGCCCTTTAGGCTGTTGGGTGCTGGGCATCCTCGAGGGATGCAGTTTTTTGGATGCTCCCAAACCGTCGCCTCCGGAACTCGTGCGCATGAAACGCGGGCGTCGGGCATACGTCTAACCGCGCTGAGAATAGGGGGAAGCGATGGAAAGCGTTTGGCAAGATTTGCGGCATGCCTTCCGGGCGCTGCGGACGAGTCCCGGATTCACCGCCGTCGCGGTCTTAACACTCGGCCTAGGCATCGGCGCAAACACGGCGATTTTCAGTGTGGTAGAAAACGTCTTGCTGCGGCCGCTTCCTTATCGTGATCCGGGAGCGCTCGTGCAGGTCTGGAACACCTACCTCCCCGCCTTTCCTAAGACTCCGATGTCGTCCGGCGATCTTCAAGATTTTCAGCGCGAGGCAGGCAGTTTTTCTCAGATGGCGGCCTATGTGGATCCTCCAACCGGATTTAACTTGACGGGTGACGGTCAAGCCGAGCGCCTAGAGGCGAGTCTGGCGACGTCCGGGCTGTTTCCGCTGCTGGGTGTCCGTCCGGTTGCTGGACGCACATTTACTCCCGAAGAAGACAAACCCGGAAGTGCGCCGGTGGTTTTGATCAGCCACCGCTTGTGGCAGAGCCATTTTGGCCGAGACCCATCCGTGGTCGGACGTAGGCTCACCCTGGATGGGAGAGGCTTCACCCTGGTAGGTGTGCTCCCCGCTGAATTTCGTTTGGCCCCTACGACCGATCTCTGGATGCCGGTCAGTGAATACGGCGATGACCTCGCCAGCCACCTGCATCATGACTTCACCGTTTTCGCGCGACTGAAGCCCGGCCTTGGCACTTCGCAAGCGCAAGCGGAACTGACCACACTGAATCGCCAGGAGGAGCAAGCCTTTCCGGACACGCATAAGAATTGGGGTGTGCTGGTGACGCCCATGGAGGACCCCTCGGCGGTGAAGATGCGCTTAGCCTTGCTGGTGCTTTTTGGAGCCGTAGGACTGGTGCTGCTCGTGGCTTGCGCGAATATCGTGAATCTGCTGTTGGCGCGCAACGCCGTTCGGCAAAAGGAAATCGCGCTTCGCCTGGCACTGGGCGCGAGCCGCTCGCGGCTGTTGGCACAGCTTCTGACAGAGAGCATTCTGCTTTCACTGCTTGGCGGCGGGTTGGGAGTTCTTCTCGCCGGCGTCGGCCTTCGCGTGCTCGGTGCATTCGTTCCGGCTGATCTCGCGGGCATGAAAGGGACGGGACTCAACGCTTCGGTTCTAGGCTTCACGCTGGCCGTGAGTTCTCTCGCGGGAATCGTCTGCGGACTCATTCCGGCCCTGGAAACTCTGCGACAAGATTTGCAGGGCATTTTGAAAGAGGGAACGAGAACAGCGGGCGCGGCAGGCGGGCAAAGAATTAGGAGTCTCTTGGTTGTCTCCGAGATTGCGCTGGCGCTCATTCCGCTTGTTGGCGCGGGCCTGCTGATTCGCAGCTTTCATCGGCTTGTCGAAGTCGATCCGGGTTTTCAACGCGACCACATTCTGGCGATGGAAGTAGACCAGCCCGAATTGCCACCCGCGGAACAGAATAAATTGACAAATGAGCAGCAGCTGCAGCTGTCTCGCAAACAGGCGCTCGAGTTCGACGAGCTGGTCCAGCGGCTTCAAGCCTTGCCGGGAACGAAAGCTGTCGGGGGGATTAGCGTGCTGCCTCTAGGCTCGGCGATGCGGTCCGCGTCGAGATTTGTAGTGGAAGGGCAACCGCTTCCCGCGAATGGAGCGCGACCCGTTGCGGAGACGCGCGGCGTGAGCTCAGGTTATTTTGCGGCCATGGAGATTCCTCTACGCATGGGCCGGCCGCTGGACGCGCACGACTATGGCGGCTATAACATTGCCGTGAATGAAGCCATCGTTCAGAGATTTTGGCCTGGAGCAGACCCCCTCGGGAAGCGCATCAATTTATGCTCGCTTGATCCCCATCCGTGCTGGTTCACCATCGTTGGCGTAGTGGGAAACGTTCACCAGTATGGGCTCGAAGCGGCGCCGACTCTGGACGTCTATTACACCGGGGGCTGGACGCGGTACACGGTGATTCGGACGGCATCCGATCCGAATGCACTGGCCCAGGCGGCGATCGCCGAAGTTCACAAATTCGATCCGAATCTGCCGGTGACGCACGCGATTACGCTGGACAATTTGTTCTCAGATTCGGTTTCGCCCCGACGATTCTCGACCTTCCTTCTCGGGATATTCGCCGGCTTGGCGCTTCTGCTCGCCGCTATGGGAATCTACGGTGTGATGAGTTACGTCGTGAGCTTGCGGACGAACGAAATCGGCATCCGCATGGCCCTGGGCGCGAAACCGGGCGACATCCGGCGTCTGGTGATTGGCCGCGGAGCGCAACTTGCATTGGCCGGGGTTGCGTTTGGAATCGTTGGCGCGTTTGCACTGACGAAATTGATTTCCAGCCTGCTGTATGGCGTGAAACCCACGGACCCTTTGACATTTGGCGGCGTGGCACTGCTGCTTGTGGGCGTTGCGCTGCTCGCTTGCTATGTTCCCGCGCGGCGGGCCATGCGTGTCGACCCCATGGTCGCTCTGCGCTATGAATGATCCCTCGGGGCTCGCCCCAATAACGACGAGCGGAAGACAATAAATTTGACGGTGGTATACTTGCGCGGCAGTTTTTCGAGGCCTCGCAGCACAGCCACCATGGAGAGTTACGATCTTATCGTCCTCGGCTCCGGTCCCGCGGGACAACGCGCGGCGATTCAAGCGGTGAAATTCGGCAAGCGTGCCGCTCTAGTCGAAAAACTAGAAGTGATTGGCGGGACGGCCATCAACACCGGAACAATTCCCAGCAAAACCATCCGCGAAGCCGTCCTGCATCTATCCGGCTTTCACTACCAGGGAATTTACGGCGTGAATTACCGGGTCAAGGAACAGATTACTATGGCGGACCTGGCGTTCCGCGCGCAGCACGTGATCAAGACCGAGATCGACGTGATCCGTGCGCAACTTTCGCGGAATGGGATCGAAGTATTTACCGGCATGGGCAGCTTTGTCGATCCACATCACATTCGCGTGGTCGGCTCGCGCGGGCAAGCCGACTACGAAGCGGCAAACATCATCATCGCCACGGGAACCAAACCGGCCTCAACCTCTCTTGTGCCTTTCAACAACCGCACGATCATCAACAGCGATCAAATTCTGCAGATGCCGGTGATTCCCAAAACGATGATCGTAGTGGGCGGCGGAGTGATCGGTGTCGAGTACACCTGTATGTTTGCCACGCTGGGTGTGCGCGTGACGCTGATTGAAAAGCGGCCACGCCTGCTTGAGTTCGCGGACTCCGAAATGGTCGAAGCGCTTTGTTATCATCTGCGGGACCGGCGGGTCACACTGCGGCTGAATGAGGAAGTGGAAAGCGTGGAAGACACACCCGAAGCGGGCGTGGTCGCGAACCTCAAAAGCAAAAAGAAAGTTTCGGGCGAAGCATTGCTATACGCCATCGGAAGACAAGGAAATGTCGACGAGCTAAACCTCGCCGCTGCCGGATTGGAAGCTGATTCGCGCGGACGCATTCTCGTGGATGCGGATTACCGCACCAAGCAACCTCATATTTTTGCAGTGGGCGACGTGATCGGTTTTCCGAGTCTCGGCAGCGTTTCCATGGAGCAGGGCCGCATCGCAGCGGCAAACGCTTTCGGCATGCCGATCAAATCGAATAAAGCGCTGTACCCTTACGGAATCTACACCATTCCTGAAATTTCGTTTATCGGCAAAACGGAGGAGCAACTTACCGACGAGGGCGTGCCGTACGAAGTAGGGATCGCGTATTTCCGGGAGATTCCGCGCGGCCAGATTCGCGGCGACACCACGGGGCGGCTGAAACTGATCTTCGATCCCGATTCGAAAGCCCTGCTGGGCGTGCATATCATCGGAGAAGGGGCTTCGGAATTGCTCCACATCGGGCAAGCGGTCTTTGCGTTGAAGGGAACCATCGAATATTTTGTCGATAGCGTATTTAATTATCCGACTCTTGCGGAATGTTACAAAACAGCGGCGTTCAACGGTCTGAACAAATTAAGCAAAACTTAGTATGGCCGAACGGGAAGCTCGGACAGCAAGACGCAAAGCCGCTGATGATCGCCACGTAGAGACAGGCAGGTAGACAATGCGCAGGACAGCCGGTGTATTGGTGATGGAACACATTGCGGTGGGCCTGGTGGAAGGCCACAAGGTCATCGGTCCGCTTCGCGTGTATCCGGAAAAAGCGGACTCCGTGGATGCGCTCCAATCCATGCCGGCAGACGGAATTGCGGAGTGCATCCGGCAGCAGCTCGCGTCCCTCGCTACAGGCGAAAAGATTCACGCCATCGGGCTGGGATTCCCGGGCGTGATCCGGGATGGCATCGTCGAGGATTCTCCGAATCTGCAGCAGGTGAAAGGATTCAACCTGCAAGGTGCGCTCGGTGGCGCGCTGCGATTGGATGGCAAAGAGGTTCCCGTCCGTGTTTTCAATGATGCCGACGCCATGGCCGCAGGAATCGCCGCGACGCGCGGTAAACTTCACAAACTGAATCGCGTTTGGACGCTGGGAAATGGCATTGGGTTTGGCCGCTATCCTTGGAGCGAAGGCGTTTGGGAAGGCGGACACTCGGTAGTGACGCTGGACGCCAAGGAAAATTTTTGCGGCTGTGGCGGGCGCGGACACTTGGAAGGCATTTTGGGCTACCGTTCGATGCGACTCCGTTTTCTAGACATGGAGCCGGAAGAAGTGTTTGCTTCCGCCAAAACGGGCGACACGCGGTGCGCGGAGTTTGTGACGCTGTGCCATCGTGCGCTGGCCGCAGCGACAGCGACGAGCATCCACATGGAAGGTCCGGGCCAGTTCTACGTGACGGGACCAAACGCGAAATTCATCGACGTGGGATTGCTCGACAGAATCGTCCATGAAATGGTCAAGATGAGCCCGCTGCAAGGCAGCCGCTTTGAAGTCATTCCCTCGAACGATGAGTTGGGAGTTATCGGAGCGGCCGTAAACGCCGAGCGCGCAGCTCTTCCTTCTTGAACTCATCCCACACTTTGGAGTTCGCTCGTTCTGAGCCTGTGGCCTTCGAACTAAGAACTACAGCGGCTGTTGGACATAGGGCGGCATGGGACTAGTCTGGCCGGCGACCACCTTCCAACCGTTTCCGCCGTTCACATAAATGTGCATCACGCGCATCTGGAAATTGATGTTCTGCCCTTTCACGACGCCACGGGAGGACCACAGGCACGTGGCGACAGCCGTGTCGCGGAAAATGTGAATCTTGATGTCCGAGGCGTTGAAGGCTAGGTATCTAATTGCGGTCGACTGCACCGCGTTGATAAAGCCCGTCTTGCTCACCGATTCGCCGCGGGAAAGCGTGCCCGCAAAGTCGTCGCTATAGACGTGCCGGAAAAACGTCCCATCGCTCAACTGAATGGCGTGTGCCGCCTCTCGTTCCAGGTTGAAAATCTCCTGCCGCTCCGTATCCGGGTCTGTCGACGGCTCCTGGCAGCGCTTGTAGCACTCTCCTAGACAGTCATTCTGGGGGCTCCACGAGGGAGCCAGCGCCAAGCACAACGTGAGCAGAGTTGCGAACTTGTTCATTTGGACAGACCTCCTCGGCAGCGTCGCAAGGTTACGCCGCGTTCAATCTTTATACGCTATACCGATGCGGTAGTTTTCCAGAGCACGATCGCCACGCATGTGATTTGACACTCTTCCCTCCCTTAAAGGGCCCTGTACGCCCGTTCGAGATTCTTCAGCGCTTGCTGCCATGCTTGCGCTGGTGCGTCGGACCAGAACGGGTGTTCCCACTTCCAGCCTGGCAGCACGGCGCACAACTCGGCGTAGCCTAAACGTTTTTCCTTCTGCGTTGGGTGTTGATCGCCAGTGTTTTGTTGTAGACGAAGCGCCACGGCCCAGCGAACGGCCGCAGATGGCGGGTTTGCTGGCCCTTCGGCAGCAACTCGAATGGGAAGCCTTGTCATCGCAACATAACTTGAGTATTCTCTTGGTCTATGCAACTGTCAAATGATATCCGTCACGGCAGACATTGCGTGTCCGCCTTACATGTCCACTTGGTCTTTGTCACGAAATATCGAAGAAAGGTGTTTGACGGAGACGCCCTCCAGCGGCTCCAAGCCATTTTCGAGAACGTCTGCCGCGACTTCCAGGCGCAACTGGTCGAAATGAACGGCGAAGCCGAACACGTACACTTGCTCATCCACTACATGCCAAAGCACTCCGTGTCGAGCCTGGTCAACAGCCTCAAAGGTGTTTCCAGTCGCCTACTCCGCATCGAACGCCCGGATATGGAGAAACGCTATTGGAATAGTGTCCTGTGGTCCCCTTCCTACTTGGCCGCCAGTTGTGGCGGGGCACCGCCGGGCATTATTCAGCAATACGTCGAGCAAGAAAAGACCCCGCTGTAACCGGCCTACTATCCCCGGCCTAAAGGTCCGGGGCTTTACCGCCCGAGCGGTAAGAAGTAATTGCCAGTTAGGAAACCACCTAGCGGCGGAGGGGGGCGGCGGGATCGCGCTGGGAAATTTCAAGAGCCACGCCGCGTACCTCCTCGTGGATCAAGCCGTTTGTAGCGAGGATGACAGGGCCACCCAGCTGGTAGGGTTGTCCCGAGAAGTCGCCGACCCTGCCGCCAGCTTCCTCGATCAGCAATACCCCGGCGGCAGTATCCCAGGGCTTAAGCCCGAATTCCCAAAAGCCATCGAAGCGGCCCGCGGCAACGCTGGCAAGATCCAAGGCAGCCGAACCATCGCGGCGCACGCCGTGCGAGCGCAAAGTAAAATCCCAGTAGTAGTGAATGTTCGGATTCGCCTGGCGTTTGTGCACCGGGAAACCCGTGCAGAGAAGACTTGTCGCGAGCGTGTCCACTTTCGAAACGAAAATTCTCTTGCCGTTCAGCGTGGCCCCTGCGCCGCGGGCGGCGGCAAACAGCTCGTCATAGAACGGATTGTAGACCACACCAGCGAGAAGAGCGCCGCGCTGTGCAAGCGCGATCGATACGGAAAAACAAGGATAGCCGTGCGCGAAATTGGTGGTGCCGTCCAGCGGATCCACGTGCCAGCGAAATTCCGAGTCGCTTTCATGGCCGGTTCCTTCTTCCGCGGCGATGGAGTGCTCCGGAAAATATTTCGTCAGCCGCGCGACAATGGCTTGCTCGGAGCGCTTGTCCGCTTGCGTGACCAAATCAACGTCGCCCTTGTACGTAATTTGCGCTGGGTGATCGAACTCTTCGCACAGAATTTTGCCGGCTTCCTGGGCGGTTTCTATAGCGGCTTCGAGATAGTCCTTTTTCATGGAAAAATTACGCAACGGAGCGCCTGCTCAGTGTGAGACTCCGCACCCCGGCGCGCTCTCCACTCTACCACCAGGCTGGAGCAAAAGTGGTGTCACTACCAGAGCGCTCCCCTGAAGCCGCTGTTTTTTACAGCCATTCCCGGTCCATCCGAGTTAAAATGAATGCCCGCCCCTGAATGCGAGGCGACATCATGTTCAGAATAGGTAAGCTGCAGTTCGCGGCCAGCCTGCTTGCGCTGTTTTCGCTTGCGCTCGGCACGGTGAAAGTGTCCGCACAGAGCAGCGAAGTCATGGGGGAAGTGCGGTTTGAGGGCGACACGCAGTTGGACAGAGATTCTGGCGTGTGGATCGACGGCAATTATGTTGGGTATGTGAAGGAGCTCAAAGGCAAGAAGAAGGTTCTCTTGTTGCCTGGGAAGCACCAGATCGCCGTCCGACAAGCGGGGTACAGCGAGTTCACGCGAGAGTTGGTTGTCGAGCCCGGCCAAGTACAGGAAGTGCAAGTGGCCATGAAACTGCTCCCTGGTGCGAAGACTCCGGATGTTACTTCTGAACTGAAGCTTACAATTCACCCAAAACGCGCGGCTGTCTTTCTCGATGGCAACTATGTCGGCCATGCCAGCGAGTTGGGCGGAAAGTTTCATTCCCTGGAGGTCAGCCCTGGCAAGCACCGGATTAAGGTCGAGCTGCCCGGGTATCGGACCTTTGAAACCGACGTGGACGTGCTGGTTGGACAAAAGTCCGAAATGAAAACCGAACTGGTCAAAGGCAGCATCGAACAGGCCGATACGGAAATCAGGAAACCGCAATAGCTAATCCGCCCAGAAAATTGCACACGCCTGGAGGCAACCTGGAGATCGGCGGATCTTTTCGATTGGAAGCTATCGAGTTTCACTGCGCGCCGGTGAGGTAAGTCGTGCGCGACCTCACGTGGTAATCTCCGTTTAGGACTCTGACTTCGACCTTGCGATATGTATTGGCAGGACCGCGCGGCGTGGGATAGTAAGCGAGCCGGTATTGCGTGCGCAACTCGCGGTCGATGAGATCGAAGATCACATCAAGCTCCTGCGGCGTATCTGGAAAAAACATGTCGCCGCCGGTAGTTTCCGTGATGGTGGTGAGCGCGTGCTCTCCAGCGGTGTTACGCCCACTCTCATTTTTCACCGGACGAATCACGATGGTATAGAGCAGCACGTCCGAGCGGACGGCTTCTTTGCGCGCGGCATCAAAGTCGGCGGTGCTGGTAGTTTCGCCGGCGTCGGTAACCAAAATGATGACCCGCCGGCGGTCTTCTCCGCGGCGTTCCAGGGCCTTCGCTCCAAGAAGCACAGCGTCGTAGATCGAAGTACCCGCGCCGGGCGGAATCTTTCGCACCGCAGCCTGCAGCATCGCGACGTTGTCCGAAAATGCGGCAATCTGCGTAACATTTTCGTCAAAGCCAAAGACCGATAGGCGGTCTCCGGGCCGCAACACCTGGCGAATGAAGTGTGCGGCGGCTTCTTTTTCGAAGCCTATTTCCTTGTTTGCGCTAAGGCTTGAATCGATCATCAGCGCGAGGTCTAGAGGCAGTTGCGTTTCGGATTCAAACACCTCGATTTTCTGCAGCACGCCTTCCTCATAGACTTGAAAAGCCTCGACCGGCAGATCCGGCGACGGGCGGTTGTGCTCGTCCAGAACGCTGGCCAAGATACTTACCAGATCCACTTTCACTTTTATTTTGCCGCGCTGAGCATCGGCGTCTTCCGGCGGCCTAAGTGGCTGCTCCGGGGTTGGTACAATGCTGCCGGGCGGCGGAGGCGAAGGCAGAGACGGCGGTAATGGAGCCGTCGCATCGGCGGAAGAGGAATTGGCAGGCAGCTTGGGCTTGGGCTTCGGCTGGGCCCAAGGCGGGCGGTCAGGCTTGTCTTGAGACAAAGCGACGCCCGCCACAAAAAGTGTGGCAAGAAAAGCGACGGCTGCGGCCAGGGCGCGAGGAGGTGTCGAGATCATTGATTTACGAGGTACATTGAACTACTAAGATGCAGGTTTTGTCGCCCGTGTCTCCAGCGGAGCGGGAGGTATTTCGCCGTCCGCCCACACGGCTCCGTCCTCGAAATACTCCTTCTTCCAG
>Ga0207067_10190_pt2 | contig 18739 bp, 15 predicted proteins | sample Alteio_BWMinCont_25_FD_153484 | JGI IMG/M metagenome (GOLD analysis project Ga0207067, IMG submission 153484) | Enriched cells from forest soil in Barre Woods Harvard Forest LTER site, Petersham, Massachusetts, United States -... | ecosystem: Environmental > Terrestrial > Soil > Temperate forest >...
GAACTGGCTCGCTATGTCGACCCGGTCCGCATTCAAAGCATGATTGATCAGATGACCAAGCAGCTTGCCGCCGAGGGCAAGTCGCCCTTTCAGTGGAAGACCATTCCTCAGGGAGCCGCATCTTCGGTATGGGCCGGTGTTGTCGCTCCCGCTGACGAAATCGGCGGCCGCTATTGCGAAAACTGCCATGTCGGGCAGTTGGTCGCGGAGGACGTAACCATCAGCGGTGTCAGCGAAGGCGTGCAGGCCTATGCGCTCGACCCGAACACGGCGGAGGCCCTCTGGAAGAAAAGTGAACAGCTCGTTGGAGAGTCGTTTAACCATTCGGTGTTGCGCTAAGTTTGATTCGAAGGAGCAATTTATGAACGTATTTGTTGCGGGAGCAACGAGCTTCCTTGGTTCGGCGATCGTGCGCGAATTACTTTCAGCGGGCCATCAAGTGCTGGGACTTGCCCGGTCAGATGCGGGCGCGAAATTTCTGTCGGCGCCGGCGTCAAGGTGCATCGAGGGGATCTGGCGGATCTCGAGAGCCGGCGTAGTGGAGCGGAGCTGTCGGATGGCGTGATTCACCTGGCGCTTAACCACGACTTCTCAAACTCGCGGCGAACTGTGAGACCGACAGGCGCGCCAACGAGGCCCTCGGCGCTGTTCTCGCGGGTTCCGACCGGCCGATGCTCGTTACCGGCGGGCTCGCGCTCCTGGCGCCGGGCCGCACTGCGACCGAAGAAGATGCGCCTGTTCCTCCCTCGAACTCCTAGCCGCGCGCTTCGGAAGTGACGGCCATGTCGCTGGTTTCGCAAGGCGTCCGCGCTACGGTGGTGCGCCTTCCGCAAGTCCACGACCGAGTCAGACAAGGCTTCGTCACCTGCCTGATCAATATAGCTCGCGCGCTGACGTTCCGGCTTCCAGCGCGCAAACGCAGGAACGGCTGGGATGGAAGCCAACCGGACCCGGCCTCATCTCCGATCTCGAGAACATGCGCTACTTCCCAGCTTGAAAGCTACCGGAAACTATCCAAACGGGATTGTACGAAGTCTGGTGGTAGCGTGGCAGCGCACCGCTGGCGAAGCGCATTTGCGGTAATTGCCCAGGAACATGTGCATGTGGGCAGCGATATCCCCGAAATTCGCGCCTACAGAATCTGCTATTTGCGGGCAACGGAGAGGAAAGGCTTTTGGGCAACTCCCCGCCGCAAGTCAGCAGTGGCTTCCAATAGCTTGCTGCCGAGTTCAATCGTTGGCGAATGGCCAGCGCGAAGAGGTCCAAGAGGAGAGGTGTGGTGCGCAAAAGATCCATCCGCCGGTCAATCAGCTCAATGTAACATTATTCGCACTCTGGTCGGCTGGCTGTCGAAATAGCAATTCGCCAGAGACATGTCTTTCTCTTGCCCTTTTCCAATTTCTAATTTCTATTTTCTAGCTGGCAGGCAGCGCTAGCTTGGCGGGCGCAGGCAAACGAGGCAGGAACTTGCCGGAGGCGAGGACTTCGACGGCGCGCAGGCGGGCGAATACTAGGTGAGCAGCGAGTGGCCGTCGCCACCACGTGGCATCGACTTTCCGTCGTATGCATTTCTGAAGCGGACTCGGACTAGCCAGAAAATCAGCAAAATCAGCGGAAGTATGGTGAGAATTAAATACAAGCTTGTGCTGAAAAAAGCCGGAGCTAGATGTTGCCCGAGCCCCACTGCCGAAAGCAATCTCAGTGGACGGTTTGAGGGTCCCAGAAAAAAAAGACCCTGCGGCGATGAACAGCCCAAAGCACATGCGCCAGAGATGCCGCGCGACGCGCTTTGCTCCAAAAACTCCCCCGCGCACTAGCATGCGAACGTCCCCAGCGGCTGCCAGCAGCATCACCGAACCCATGAAAAAGGTCATTCCGACTGGAACTCCGTCCTGTGAGCTCGCTCCGCTACGCACGACATTAATACCATTCATCCAGGTGAGGATACCGAGCGCCAAAGGAATCAGGAACACAACCCAATCAAATCGACTCGTTTCCCCGTCCCTGCGCCTGGCGGTCAACCATGCCGTTCCGATCAGATAAACGGTTAGAATCCCGCCGCCGATGTTATTTCGCTGATGCCTCGTGATGGCAAGGTACACCGCGAAGACGCCCATGGTGAGCATGGCTGCGACAAAGACCCTTCCCGCCAGCACATGGCCGGGCGAACCCTTGCGGAAAGTCATTGCAGCGGTCCCAGAGAGCAACCCCAAGGTCCCAGCGCAAATATGAACAATCAGTATGGGCGAATAGGACATTAGCCTTCTTGGAGATATGTACGTAGACCGGTGCCCCGGTGTTTCAGCCGTCCCCTATCTCTAACTGCTGGAAGGTGCATTTGAGGTGGAGCACCGACTGATCCGTCCTACTGCCGAATGCCCAGAGTCAAGATACGCATGGCGAGTGCTCCCGCAGCCACTGCCAACATAAACGCGGCGGGTCCAATGCCTTTGACATCTCCTACGCGCAGATGGGACACAGTCGCGCCCACAAAATAGAGGGCGAGGCCGATGCTCGCCGCCCCTCCGATTGATGGCCACCAGATACCGAGAACCAGACCCAATGCGCCGGCAAGCTCGCATCCGGCCAGAAGCGAAAAGTACTTCAACGGCACGCCTATGACTTCGTGAATTACGTGCACTATACGCGGATCGCGGCGTATCTTCCCGAGGCCGGAAAACGCCACCATCGCGGCGAAGAGGAGTGTAATAAGCAGATATGCAGTATTCACGTGAAGGCCTTTCAACACGGAAAATCATACGGCAGAATGGCCCCGTCCTGAAATGAGGGAATTCCGGTTAGAAACGAAATTCATACATTTTGGGCAGGCTAGAAACGGTCCGCTGTGCAGTTCCTTTGCTGTCCGGTTTCCTCGTAAGCGTTCGAAGCTGGCCGTCTTGACTGATTGCGCGGTTTCTGAGGTTGGAAGGGGCGATAAGGGATTAGGGCGATACCGACGAAAGGGCTAGAAGAAACGCTGACGGTGCATCGCTTGGGTATAGGAGCGGTGTTGCGTCGGAAACTGGCCACCACCAACCCGATCGAATCATGCTTGTCGACGGAGCAGCGGGTGGCGCGCAGCGTAAAGCGTTGGCGCAAAGGAGATCAGCCGCTGCGCTGGACCACCACCGGACTCTTGGAAGCAGAAAAGAAGTTCCGACGCATCAAAAGCTATCAAGAAATCTTGTTGCTGAAGGAACGCTTGAATCCCTCGCGCCTTCCGCAAAAGGAGGTCCGGACAGTAGAAGTCGCTTGAACCTGGTTGCAGGTAGATTTACAGTGCCGAACACCGGAGAGTCACCGCAATCAACTAAAACTCGGACATCCTCGGCGTAGATAGTGACACTCGCTCGCGGACCGATTGTTTTCCAATCTGGACGATATTGTTCGCGCAGGGTCACATCATGGCTTATGGCTAACAGCAAATACCAATAACATACCCAGACCCAAGAGGATCAGCCCAGCAGCAGCAATAAAAACAAAAATGCGTTGCCCCCCGGCACGCCTTCCCGATATCAAAACTTCATCTTCGGGCGAAACGAAGCTCACCAACGCCTTCTTGTACGACCTCCAAAGCAAAAAATAGGGGACCCCCGCAACGAGAAAATATACGCCCAAGGAAATGCATATAGCTCTAAATAAATGCGCCTCTGGCCTCCCCAATACATGGTAGATGTCCCTCGACCATTCAGATGCCAGAAAATAACCCAGAAAGAGGATAGAAAAATGAGCAAAATAAAACATCTTTAGAAAGGATCTTATTTTTAGCTCTTCAGACTCAGACCTTACAATATAGCCACGAGTGCGGCGATCCCTGGAAAAAACGACCACACGGCCAGCCTTTTCATCTCGAAAGCATGCGCCGACAATAGAATCGAGAAGAGCCATCAGTATTCTCCTTGGGTGGATTCCTTAGGTCTTGGTTACCTCCATGTTGCCACTTCAAGAAAATGGCTCGCCAGGGAAAAGATGTCCATGTGTCTTTCTCGCCGCTAAGTCCCGATAAGCACGGACCCACGTCTCGGACACGGGTCGCTGGTGCCAGAAACTTGTCTTAAGCTCCGAATTGTTTGCATATTGATCGAGGATCCCCAAGAAGGTTCCTGGAACGCGAGGAGTCCACCAGGACGAACCAACCGAGACAGCGAACGCAACACGCTAACCGGATCTGGAAGAAACATAAGAATCTAGCGCCCCACAGCAGCGTCAAAGGGTTTGTCAATTGGGATCACTCCGGCGCGCAACGGTTCCTGCCCGTGAAGAGACCGCGTCGATTGAACCTTGGGCAGTGGACGTTGTATGCTGCCATCATCCACCAAGTCAGACATGCAGGTGTCGTGAACCTCAGAGAAGTCTTGCGAAATGAGAGCGGAAAGCCTATTGTGAGGTTTTTATTGTAAACGTTTGCTGGCACGCCGGCATTAACGCGCCGCGGATCTTATCTGACGTTTGGGCTGTGGTTTGAAAGGCCGTTTTTGTGCTTGGTGTGGTACCCGGAGGATGATTAGAGATGACCAGGCAGTTGAATCGTCGAGAAATGCTGGCGCAACTAGCTGGAGCTTCCGCGGGGATGGTGCTGCCGCCGGCCACCGTTTTGACGAGCGCTGGCCTCCGATTGGCTGGAGAAGACTGCGAAGTTCAACTCACGTCCGTAAGCGTTCACACCATTCGGCTTAGCGTCCTTCCCGTCGAGCGCGGGGCAACGACCGGCGTTGCAATCGATGGGTCGTTGGTAGAAACTTCCCGGGGCGCTCTGGCCGCCAAGCTCCGCGGCGAAGTCCAAACACAAACGATCGAATGCGGAAGGATGAAGGTGTTGTTCTCTCCGCGCCCGCTCGCGTTCACAATCACCACACCTGAAGGACAGACGGTCCAGCAGCTCTCCGTCGACGAAGAAACGGGATCTGTCTCTTTTCTGACGGGAGACTCGCCGCTGCTCGGTCTCGGAGAAGGCGGCCCGCAGTTCGACAGGCGCGGATCAACCGACCGCATGAAAAGCGGACAAGGCGGCTACCAACTGCCGACGCATGGCGGCCGCGTTCCAATACCCTGGCTGATCGGAACCGGCGGCTGGGCAATGTTCTTCCATCAGCCCTTCGGCACATTCGACTTCACGGGAGCGCAAAGCAAGTTTCTGCCCGCCAGCCCGCACACCGCTCTGCCGCTGGATATTTTTTTCGTCGCTTCGCGCCATCCCGCGACGATAATGGCCGAGTATGCCCGGCTGACGGGACTCGCCGAGAAGCCCCCGCTTTGGAGTTTCGGTTATCAGCAATCACACCGCACGTTGGCCAGCCGCGAGGAGGTACTTGCGGAAGCGAAAACGTTCCGCGAGAAGAAGCTTCCTTGCGACGCGCTGATCTATTTGGGCACTGGGTTTTGCCCCTCCGGTTGGAACACGGAAAACGGATCGTTCGTGTGGAATTCGCGCGTGTTTGCCGATCCGAAGGAGATGCTCGATGAACTCCACAAGGACAATTTCCGGGTGGCGCTTCACGCCGTGATTCTATCCGACAAGCTTCGCGGAACCGTCCACGACGCCTGCGAATTGGCACGCTTCGATGAAGAGCTGGCAAGCTGCCATTGGGACGCACATCGCAAGGACTTTGCGCTCGGAGTTGATGGCTGGTGGCCCGATGAAGGCGATCCGTTGGATATTCCTTCGCGCTTAGTTCGCAATCGTATGTACTGGGAAGGCCCGCAACTCGACCGGCCAAACGAGCGCCCCTATGCGCTACACCGCAACGGTTATGCCGGCATGCAACGGTATGGCTCTTTCCTGTGGTCCGGAGACGTCTATTCCACCTGGGAAACGCTGAAAGTTCACATCCCGATCGCTATCAACACAGCTCTGACTGGAATCCCCTACTGGGGCACGGACATTGGCGGCTTTGTGCCCACAAAGGAATTCACCGCCGAACTTTATTTGCGCTGGTTTCAGTTCGGAGCTTTTTGCCCGCTGTTCCGTTGTCATGGACGCGCGTGGAAGCTTCGGCTGCCGTGGGGTTGGAACACCGGCGACGCCGGCCCAGTCGAAATCAACAATTACAATGGGGCCGCCATTCCCGATTCCAGCCAGCTGCACAACGAGCAAGTTGAAATCATCTGCCGCAAGTATCTCGAGCTGCGGTACCGCATGCTTCCCTATCTCTACAGCGCGGTGCACGAATGCGCGACAACCGGGATGCCCATTATGCGCGCGCTCTGGCTGGAGTATCCGGATGATCCTAAAGCAGTTAAGTGCGGCGATGAATACCTGTGGGGGAAGAATGTGCTTGTGGCGCCTGTCGTTGAAAAAGCGGCAGAATCGCGTAAGGTCTATCTTCCGGCGGGCGGCTGGTGCGATTTTTGGACGCAAGAACGGGTGGAAGGTGGTCGCGAGATCAGCCGAAAGGTGGACCTCGAGACTCTGCCGCTTTATGTTCGGGCCGGATCGATACTCCCTCTCGGCCCCGTGAAGCAGTTCGCTGGAGAAAAAGTGGACCAACCTCTCTCCGTTTCCATTTATCCGGGCGGCGATGCCTCTTTTTTGCTTTACGAAGACGACGGCAGTTCCTTCAACTATCGCAAGGGCGAGTGGATGGGGATTCAAATGGACTGGCAAGACGCGGACCGCGCTCTGACTCTGCGGCTCGCGGCCGGATCGCGGATGCGGCCTCCGCTCCGCAGGAATCTGGAAGTAAAGCTCCTGCAACAAACACATTCTGCGGTCTTCGACGGAAGCCCGCTTAAGGTGTCCTTCGAGCACCCCGACCGGGCTTAGAACTCTTCCGCGCTTTCTCCTCTTGGAGCTCCGTGGCCTCGGCGGTTGCTCCCTGAGAGACGCCAACTCTTCTATTGAAGTAAACGTTTGCTCCGTGTATATCTGTGGCCCTCGAGGAACAATGGTGGGACGCTCGCGCGAAGTCACAGGCCCCTACGGAGATGCAGAAGGAAAGAAGATGACCGAGGGAGCCGCGATGCCACTGCTCAGCGCAAATCAGCAATGGCTCGGCCCTGGTGGCGAATCGATTTTGCTCCAAAAAGATGGAGACATTATCGAGTGTCACGCCTACGACGCGAAGACCGGAGTTCCCTCGCTACAAATCTCGACGCTCATGTGGACGGCGGCTGGCCACATGCGGCGTTGGATGGCAATGCCTCGAATGAGAAACGGGAGCCGGAACGCTTTCTTGCCGCATGCCCTTAACCGCATAATTTGTTGTCTGAGAATCTCGACAGAGACGAGAAACTGCAGCTACAAAGGAGACCGCGATGATAAATCGGCGTGATTTCTTGGAGCAAGGGGCGATGGGAGCGGCCGGACTGTTACTGGCTTCAAAAACGGGCTTGGCGTCCGCGGCCGGCTCACGCGCGGCCGACTCGCACATAGAAGTGCTCTTCGACGAGCCGCTCGGCACCGTCTCTCCAAACATTTACGGCCATTTTGTCGAAAATCTCAGCGGCGTGCTCTACGACGGTATTTGGGTCGGCGAGAATTCCCCTGTGGCAAATATCGATGGTCTTCGAAAAAGCCTAATCGAACACATGCGCAAGATCAAAGCTCCGGTGATCCGCTTTCCGGGCGGATGCTTTGCCGACAGCTATGACTGGCGCGACGGCATCGGCCCCGCGGAAAAGCGGCCCCGCCGCACGAACTTCTGGGCCATGGGTGAGTCCGAAAAAGCGCCAGCGAGTCACCGCTACGATCCCAATGCGGTCGGCACGAATGAGTTTGTTCACTTCTCGAAGCTGATTGGCGCGGAACCGTATCTTGCTGCGAACGTGAGAAGCTTGCCCGCCTCGGCGTTCCAACAGTGGGTGGAATATTGCAATGCACCGGCGGGAAGCACGACGCTTGCCGATGCGCGCGCGGCGGCCGGGTATCCCGATCCTTTTCGAGTGAAGTATTGGGGCGTAGGGAACGAATCGTGGGGCTGTGGCGGCGAATTCACTCCTCAAGAGTACGCGGTAGAGTTCCGGCGTTATTCCACATGGCTGCCGACGTATGGCGACAACTTGAACCTCATCGCCTCAGGGCCGAACACGGACGAATGGAGTTGGACCAGACAGTTTCTGGAAGAAGTGCTGCGCAAAGGTCCCGGGGGATTGCGCCGCATTTACGGGATAGCTTTGCATCATTACGCGTGGAACCTGAGCCGCGGAAAAACTCAAGAGTGGGTGGCCGGCAAAGGCGACGCGTTAAAGTTCGAGGCCGTGGACTGGTACGAGCTGCTCCGCGAAGGCGAGCGCATGGAGGGCTTGGTTACCGGTCACTGGCAAGTCTTGAGCGAATTTGACCGTCAGCATCGTGTGAAGCTCGTGGTGGATGAATGGGGACCTTGGTATCGGCCTGGCAGCGAAGCCACTCCGGGCGACCAGCTCGAGCAGATGCCTACGCTCCGGGATGCGGTCTTCAGTGGCATGACTCTGGACATCTTCAACCGCCATCCGGAAAAGGTGGCGATGGCCAACTGCGCGCAGCTCATCAACTGCCTGAACAGCCTCTATCTTGCACACGAAGATAAGTTCGTGATTACGCCGGTTGGGCACCTTTTCGAATTGTACGCCAGCCACCAGGGTGGGCAGGCGCTGCGCACGATTTTCTCGGCGCCCAATGTGCAATATGACCGGGACGGACAATCGGCGTCGTTCTGGGGATTGCGCGGCTCTGCTTCCATGCGCGACAAAAACCTGACCATCACCGCTGTTAATCCCGACACAAGCGAGTCTCGCTTGGCGGAAATATCCTTGAGAGGCGCCACCGTCAAGGAAGCCAGCATGCGTTTTTTGAGCAACGCTGACATCCACGCCCACAACTCGTTCGAGCAACGGGACGTGGTTGTCCCTCAGACAAAGCCGTTAAGCTTGAGCGCAGGATCCCTTGTGGTGGAGTTCCCGCCAGCTTCGGTGGCAGCCCTGACCATCCAGCTCCACTAGCATCAATCAAGGGAATTGTCTTGCCAGCAAATAAATAGAAGCGGGGCTGCACCGCCTCCGCCTCTGAGCTTTGCTGTTGAGACCTACCCCTCGAAGTTCGACCGCCGCGATCCCATCCCCGACAGCTAAGGGACCACCGCTCGGGGTGTAGAACGGTGGTCCGAGATCTGATTGTCCTGAATCAGGCTAGAAGTAGAGCTTCCCTCCTAGCTGCCACCATCTTGGCAGAGTCTGCGCGGTCACCTGGCCAAAGTTGCCTTGGGATAGATCACCCTGGATGTTTTGGAAATTGGCATGATTGAAAAGATTGTAGAACTCAAACCTAAATTGAAAAACCAGGCGTTCGGATATGTGTGTGTTCTTATAGAGAGTCATATCCGTCTGTATAAAGGCCGGATTGCGGAATGCCCCGGGTCTCTCGTTGCCGTTTGTACCAGCCGTCGGAACAGCAAACTCAGCGGCTGAGAAGACTCCCGTTGTATAGGCACTCCGCGACGTTGCCTGCTGATAGCTCGTCACGTCCGGATAGCTGAAGTTATCCCCATTGGCAAGATAGTCTCCAGTTTGCGTAAGGTGGGCGTCCGCACCCGCAGCGTAGTTTGCGCCGTTGTACGCCGCGGAGGTGAACACCGTGAAAGGATAGCCAGTCTGGTAAATGCTCGTGCCACTCAAGCCCCACCCGCTGGTTGCGTGTCCCACAAATCCCGCACCACCATTCAAGCCGGGCTGCTCATAGTTGAAGCTCGCGGAGAAGCGGTTGGGGGCATCCCAAGGGGATGGACCATAAAACTGTCCAGGATTCTCCGGAGTTGGATATCTGCTGCCGTCATCCTTCGAAGAAGAGCGTGTATAGGAAACGTCAAAGAACCCCCGGCTGGCTCTGGCTCTGAGGTCAAAGGTCACGGCCTCATAGTTGCCATACCGATTGTTCTGAGTATAAGCGATTTGGCCAAAACTCGGATTGGGCCGCGGTGGCGCAGAGCCTAGGGGTAACCCAATCAGAGCCCCCGGTAGTTCGTTGATGTCCACACCATAGGATACTTGACCTCCTGCGTTCCCGTTTCCAACGAGGTTGGAGGTATGAGAGCCGGTATAGAGCGCTGCAGCAACAAAGCGGCTACCGAGCCTGTGTTCAAGCGTCCCGGACCAAATATACGCGGTGGGAGAGACAATGTTTGGGGTGATTCCCCCAATTCCTAAACTTGCTCCCGGAATTCCCCCTGCTGCGTCCAGACAGGGTGCCACAGGACACAGGGCTGTTCCGGCCAGCTGAGGGAATACGAATCCGAACGGAGGTTTGCTACTGGTGCCCTGAATGAAAACTGGTCGGTTGGCTGGTGCATTCGCCGCGAAAAACGTAGGTAGGATTAGGCCCGGTGGGTTGCCTCGGAATTCCTCCTGGATGTTGGCTGGCGTGAGCCAATTAGAAAACATCCCGAATCCGCCACGTAGCAGCCAGTTGCCCCTTCCGGTGATATCCCATGCGGCGCCGATCCGCGGCGTGTAGGCTTTGGGTGCGCTGCCCAGCGCATCGTGAGTGGGCTTCGCAAACCCACTAGCCACTCGGGCTTCGAAACTAGATCCCGTGCCAAGGTAAAAATTGCCAAAAACAGTGGCGGTAGACTTGGAGTACGGGTTTCCTTGATCGTCGAAGCGGAACCCGACCGTTACCGTCAGATTGCGCCGCGCCTTCCAAGTGTCCTCTGCAAAGATACCCCACGTCTTGGAAGCTGCGTCCCAGTTCCAGAGTTGCTGCACACCCGTTATGGGGTTGTACATGACGCCGCCCTCCGTAAGCGGCGCATCTTGAGCCAGCGATAACAAATTGTTGAAGCTGAATCCGGGGTGAGACCACGGTCCCTGGAAAGGCTCCACGTCGTCGCCGTATAAGCCTTCGTAGCCTACTTTTATGACGTGCGCGCCGCGGACATGAGTCAAGACATCGCGCCAGTGATAGTTGTGTTGAATGAAATCGCCTTGGGCAAACCCTACACCGTATCCGACGCTTTGCCCGGTAACGCCGATTCCAGGGATGGTGAAGTCACCAGTCTCGCCAAGTTTGCCCTCAATCCGATTCTGGGCAAAAATTGCTTCATTCAACGTCGTCGGGCTGAAATCATGCGTCCAGTTCACTTGCAGGGCACGCTGCCAGTAGTTGTTGGTGGTAGAGAACTGTGGAATGACATTCGGCGAGGGATTGGACTGAAGGGTCCGAAAGAAACTGCCGTAGATGCGATCCTTGCTGAAATATTTGTCCACGCGAACGAAATACTGGGTGCCGTTGATGACGTTTGAGGAATTGAATATTCCGCTGTCAATCATCGGCGTAGCGCAAGGCAAGTTCTCCGTTGCCGCCGTGCCACAAGTTCCCGCGAAAATGTTATTTGCAGTCTTCGACACGGCAACGCCGACCACATGAGTTGGGACGTAGGTATTCAATATCTTGGTTCCAAATGTGCCGGGGTTATTCGTCTGGGCGAAAGCCGCGAACGCCGGGTCAGGGAAAGTTATCACCTGGTTGCCTGTAGAAGCAGACGAACGCAAGGCTTCTATCCCAAAGAAGAAGAAGAATTGGTGATGAGGAATAATTGGCCCACCGATCGTCCCGGAGAGGTTGTTGCTATGAAACGGATTGTAGGAATGATCGGAGCCAGGTAGCGAATACTTCGCAAACATCGACTGGTAGTTGAAATAGTCGCTCGCCAGGCCGTGGAATTGATCCGCACCTGACTTTGTCGTCATGGCATTTTGAAGGCCGCTACCGCGCCCGTACTCGCTTGAATAGGTGTTGACCTGATTGTTAGATTCTTGAATGACGTCGGGATTGGGAGTGAGATTCAAGACTCCCTGTCGCACGCTGCTCGTGACATCTAGTCCGTCAATGATCCACATATTCGCAACTGTTCCTTGGCCGTTGGCGCTGACGTCCACGGCCTCTTCGGTGGAGAAGTTGCCTGCATTGGCTCCCGGTGTGCCCGATGCCACGCCCGGACCGCCCGCAAGTCCTAGTCCAGTGACGCCGGGGGCGATGGTAGACAACGAGAGCATATTGCGGCCCGCCAGCGGTAGCGTCGACAACTCCTGGGTTTCGAGCGTCTGTTGATTCCGCGTCTCCGCTGCGTTTACAAGCGGATTCTCAGCGGACACCGTCACGGATTCCGTCGCTGCGCCAACCTTGAGGGCGATGGGCGCGCTCAGGTTTTGATTCGTCTCAAGCGTGACTGTCGTTCGCGCTGTCGAAAAGCCCGACGCTTCGACCGAAATCTGGTAGGAACCGGGGGCCAAACTCAGAAAGCGGTAGCCACCCTCGGCGTCCGTCGTGGTCGTCGCCGCAATATGGGTCGCTAGGTTTTCCAGCACTACCTTCGCTTGAATGACAGCTGCGCCACTCGGATCGGTCACGTTTCCTTGGATATTTGCCGTGTACTGAGCCCACGTCGAGCCAGCCGTCAGAAGAACTGCGACAAGCAGCCGAATGGACCATCCAACCAACAATCTCGTTTGCATGCGCTTCACCCCCAAAGATGGAGAGAGTAAACATTTACAGAACAACTTCAATGTAAACGTTTTCTCGATTGCCCCAATATATATGCCAGCTGTTTTCCGCTGTCAAGCGGTTTCTAGTACTTTTCCATTAGCGCACTCTGGGAAATGCATCCCCGTCGCTCGAGGCCTCTTGATTTAGCTCTTCTACCAGCCGCGGTTTGCCACTTGTCCGCGGCCCGCTCGCAGGATAACCAGCTGACGGATTGGCAGGTGTTTGAAGGACTCCACAAGTCCGCGCAGCCAAAGCATTTCCACGCCCACTAAAGTATTGTCCCGGAGGTCGAAATGCAGGCGAGAATCGTTCGAAGAATAGAAGCTCGATTTGATTCAAAACGGTCCGAGGCAGCGTTTTCCCGCCATAAATGGGCCAGAACTCGAGCCCCGATTGGACTTCACTCCCTCGAGTTTCGCCTTGATCCAATTCCGTTTCCCGCGAATATCGTTCCGCAAAAGGGATGGGTTTTCATTCCGGGTGAAAACGAGCATTCGACTTCGCCGTCATTGGCGAAATCTCCAAAAGGCGCATCCCCGGCCACGGTGCGTCTCCGCAACCCCGGGCCGGAAAACCTCTACCCGCTCCTCAAAAGGAGTTATTGCCCAAATTGCGAAACACCGCGCTAGGGGTGTTGTTCGCATACTGGCTAAGGCTTCGCGGGACTTCCGGGTAAACGTTACCTGCAGCCGGACACAAGTCCGCGTGCCCTCCTTTATGGAGGTCCACCATTCGAGCGCCCCAACAGGTATCGGTTGGTCTCCTTGGAATTCTCGCGAATGCCGCGCAGAAAGTCTGCCCGCTGCGCCTAAGGCTGCTTGGTCCGAGAGTCCTCTTCAAATAGTTTGTATCGGTAGTGCTCTTTTTCTTCCTTGGTCGCCTGTTCGCGTAGCTGCGCCAATCGCTGAAGCAGCTCCGGGATCTCTTTCTTCTGGCCTGTTTTCCGGAGCGCCTGAATCAGGCGGTACACCGCGGTTTGATCCTTAGGGTCGATGACCAGCGCCTTTCTGCACTGCTCAATGGCTTCCTGGTACTGTCCGGTTTGCATGTAGAGTTTTGCCAGCACCCCGCGACCCGCGGCAAGTGTCGGCTGTAAGGTGACCGCGCTCTTCGCCGAACTCATCGCAAGGCTGAACTCCGGCGTCCCCGGCTCCGCGCCCTTTTGCGAAAGCACATCCGCCTGCAGGTAGAGCAGCAGCGGGTCGTTCGGCTTCCGGGCTAGTTTTGTCTGAACCGACTGCAAAGCGTGATCAAGATCATTGGCCTGCACCGCCGCCAAGCCTTGCGCCGCGGTACTCAAAGATTGCTTTGGGTTCAATTCATACGCCTTCTCAAAGTCAGCCTCGGCTTTGTCATACTGCGCCAACTGCACGTAGAGAACTCCTCGCGCGACGTAAAGGTCGTCTGCTCCTGGCTCTAACGACAGGCCCTCGGTGATCACATCGATACCCACCTGAAACGACTCGTGCGTAAAACAAATGTTGGCAAAATCCAAATAGAGACTGACGTTCCGCGGCGCCAGCAAAAGCGCCCGCCGAAGCGTGCTCACCGCTTGCGGGGTGTCTCCGGTGTCTTCGTAGGCCGTCGAAGCGAGCTGCAGGGTGTCGGCATCCGCGTCCTTGGCCTGCAGCAGCGGTTGCAGCGTGGCCAGCGCGTCCTCGGGCTTCTTCGCCATAAGCTGAATAGAAGCGAGAACGAGATGTTCCCGCGGATCTTCCGGCCGAAGCGCCAAAGCTCTCTGAAAAGTTGTCACCGCTTCGTCCATCCGCTTGAGCTTGACGAGGCAGGTCGCGTAAGCATGCAAAGCGTCGGGCTGAGCGTCGAGCAGTTCCCCAGCTTTCGCGAAATCCGGAGCCGCGGCAGCGCAGTTTCCCTTTCGGTACTCCAGCACCGCCAGCATGGCGTGCGCCGTGGGATCTTCCGGACGCAATTGCAGCAAATGATTCAGCAGTGGCACAGCCGTCTGGTTCCCGGCCTGGTAGGCAATCTGTGCGGCCCCCGCCAGCGCCGCAATGGTGTTCGGAGAAATTTTCAGCGCTCGCTGAAACGCCGTCAGAGCGTCTTGGCTGTCCCCTTTGCTGGCGAAAGCGATGCCTTGCAGCGTCCACAATTGCGCATTGTTAGGCGATGATTCCAACGCCGCGCGGCTCAACTCCACTGCTTTGTCATAGTCTCTGGCACGGAGCGCCGACGTGACAGGCTCAATTTGGCTTTCAGAACTCTGAGAAAAAGCTGCCGAATGGCAAGCTACCAGGAGAACGGCGAGCCCAAGAATCCTGCGGATCACCATCGAGAATTCAGGAAATCGTTTCATGGGTGTGAACACAGGATACTTCATCCGGGAAATCGGTGACAGCCAGGTTTGACGCCGAGCCTCCACCGCGCTATACATAGGTAATTCGAGATAACGCTTACTTAGGTTCTCGCGCTCGGTCATCTCTCCAAGCGTACCTCCGGGAATCCGCGGAGGCCGACCATTAAGCGATCTCCGGAGGTTTCGCGATGCAAAATAAGACCAGGCGCCAGTTCCTCAAATCCGCCGCGGTTTCCACCGTTGGACTACTCGCGGCCCGTTCCCTTCCCGCATGGCCGCGCTCCCCGGCAACTCTGGCGATCACTCCGCAACTCTCGATCTTCGGCTATGCCAGTGTGCAACTCCTCGACGGCCCCTTCCGCACCCAGTTCGACCAAAATCATCAGTTGTTCCTAAATCTTAACGAAGACGGCCTCCTCAAACCATTTCGAAAGCGCCAGGGAATGCCCGCTCCAGGCCCCGACATGGGCGGTTGGTATGACGATGGCGAGGACTTCAACGAAAAGGATAATTTTCACGCGTTCATCGCCGGCCATTCCTTCGGCCAGTATCTCTCCGGTCTGGCGCGCGCCTGCGCCGTCACCGGCTCGAAGCCCACGCAAGAAAAAGTTCACCGCCTGGTGCGCGCTTTTGGCGAGACGGTCGAACCCACAGGAAAGTTCTACGTCGACTATCGCCTACCCGGCTACACCTTCGACAAAACTTGTTGCGGTCTTATCGATGCTCATGAATTTGCCGCAGATCCCCACGCCCTAGAAGTCCTCAAGCGCGCCACTGAAGCGGTCCTGCCGCATCTCCCGGAGAAAGCTCTGAGCCGCGCCGAACAGGAAGCCCGCCCCCACAAATCCATCGCCTACACCTGGGACGAAACCTACACGCTCCCCGAAAATTTCTTCCTCGCCTATCAACGCAGCGGCGACAAACACTACAAAGAGTTAGGCGAACGCTTTATTTATCACGAGTATTACGACGCCCTCGCTGAAAATCAGAATGCCCTCCCCGGCAAGCACGCCTACAGTCACGTCAATACGTTCAGCTCCGCCATGCAAGCCTACTTGGTCCTCGGCGATGAAAAATATCTCCGCGCCGCAACCAACGGCCTCCGCATGGTTCAGGAGCAAAGCTACGCAACAGGAGGATGGGGACCGGACGAAGCCTTCGTGATACCCGGAAAAGGACTCCTGGCTGAGAGCCTCGGCAAAACTCGCTCCAGCTTCGAAACTCCCTGCGGCGCCTACGGCCAATTCAAAATCACGCGCTATCTCCTGCGCGTAACCCGCGACTCCCGCTACGGCGACAGCATGGAACAAGTACTCTATAACACCGTCGCCGGCGCCAAACCCATGCTCCCCAACGGCGCCAGCTTCTACTATTCCGATTACAACTCCGACGCCGCCCGAAAAGTCTATTACAAGGACAAATGGCCCTGCTGCTCCGGTACGTTCCCGCAACTCGCTGCCGACTACGGCATCAGCTCCTACTACCAGTCCAAAGAAGGCGTCTACGTCAATCTCTTCCTTCCCTCTCGCGTAAGCTGGATCCAAGGCGGCACGCAATGCACTCTGACTCAAAAAACGAGTTATCCCGTTTCGAATACCACGCAGCTCGAGCTAGAAATGGCGCGCCAAGAAAAGTTCAGCGTGTATCTGCGGGTTCCAACATGGGCGGACGCCAAAACGCGCATCTCCGTCAATGGCAAACGAGCCGAAGGCGATGTCGTTGCCGGAAAATTCTTCGAACTATCCCGCACCTGGAAGACTGGCGACCGTGTGGAATTTGAAATTGGGATGCCGCTTAGCCTCGAACCTATCGATCCGGAAAATCCCCAGATGGTCGCACTCCGCCGCGGCCCCCTCGCGCTCTTTGGCGTCGGAAATTTGCCCGCGAACTTCTCGCGCTCTCAACTGTTGGCCGCTACCGCAGCCGCTCCGGCTTCAGAAAACTGGCTGGTCCAGGGCGACGCCGGAAAAATCACATTCCGTCCGTTCGCCGCCATCGACAACGAACCTTACCGTCTCTATCACACGGTAAAAGCCTAGCGCTCCTGTCGCCGCTCCGCGGCTTCGGATTGCCAGGGCGCGCTCAAGTTTTCCTAAGTCTGCAAAACCGGCGTCCAAACCTGCATCGGCGTGCCTGCCCGATTCGCCCACGCGTAGTAAGGAATGAAGCCCAGTTCCACTTGCCGTCCCTGGGAAGCTTCCGCACGGTACGCGCGATAGAGTGTGCGATGCGAACCGGACTTTTCGCTAACCGCCCCCGCATGTTTCAGCACCACGATTCCTCCCAGCAAATCCCTGCGGAACTCCTCGTGAAACGCCGACGCGCCTTTTTGCCGCACATCCAGCGAAACATCAAATAACTGCACACCCTCCGGCTGATCCAGCTGCTCAAGACAATAAACCAGCGGCCCGCGCTGAACCGCGACACGCCCGTAGTCATCCACAACGCGCGGATTGGCCTCAATCACCTGCGGCGTCATCCCCAACTTCACATTGATCTCATCGCCGGCCGTCCACCGCCGCCGCAGCGCAAGATACTGTCCCGGCGTCGCTCCCGAAACCGCCTGGCCATTGACCGAAACCTGCGGGCCCTCAGACCACCCAGGTACGCGGATATAAAAAGTAAACTCTGTCGGCCTCGCCGGGGCCACGGTAATATCCGCTGCGCCATCCCACGGATAGTTCGTTTTCTGAAGCACTTTCAGCCCAGTCCCATCCTCAAGATGCCAATCCAGCTGCGAATTGTCGTACAAATGCAGGTACAGTCCATCCTTGCTCGTGCTATAAAAATACCCAGGCAGGGAAGCAAAGGTCCGCTCCAGATTCGGCGGGCAGCACGTCGTGTCGTACCATTGATTGCGAATCTGGTCGCCGCCCGAAGGATCAAATCCCAGCGGATTGCGGTAGCAATACATCGTCCCGTCCAGCGACATCCCCGAATTAGTCCCGTTATACAAAGCCCGCTCGATCACGTCCGCGAATTTCGCATCGCCAGTCGCCGCGAGCATCCGCCAGTTCCACATCATGTTCCCAATGGCCGCGCAACTCTCTCCATACGCCGTGAAATTCGGTAGCTCGTAAGAATCGCCAAATGCCTCGCCAGAACTTCGCGCCCCAACTCCGCCGGTCACATACATTTGGTCTGACACTAGGTCTTCCCAAAGCACGTTCAGCGTCTTCAAATAGGTTTGATCGCCGGTTTCCAGATAATAATCGATCGCCCCGCAGCAGGCGTACATCGCTCGTACCGCATGCCCCTCAAGATGCGTGCGCGAGGTGAAGGGAATTCCGCAGAAATGATAGACGTACCCGTGCTGCGGCAGTTTGATCCGCTCGTCGCCCTGCAGGATATATCCCGCCAAATCCAGGTGCCGCTTGTCTCCCGTCGTGCGGTACAGCTCGATCAGCGCCATTTCCATTTCCGGATGTCCCGAAAGAATCGGCTTCTTATCCGGCCCCGGCCCGAAATTGGACAACAAATAGCCGTCCACAAATCGAATTCCCGCGTCGAGCAAAGTCCGGTCGCCCGTCCCGCGATAATAGGCAATCGCGCCCTGGATCATGTGACCGAGGTTGTAAAGCTCATGTCCCCACCGTTGCACTTCAGGCTGCATGCGGTCCTTGGCCTTGTCGCCCACGTAGTAGGTATTCAAATACCCGCTCGGCTCTTGCACCGCGACAACTTCCTTGATGATCCCCTCGGTCTGCGCGCGCAGCTCAGGACGGTCGCCCGACTGTAGCGCAAACCCCACCGCCTCCGTCCACTTATACACATCCGAATCCGAATAAACCGGCCCATGCTGGGCCGCATCGCTCTTGCCCACAAGCCGCAGAAAATTGTTCATCCGCCCATTCGCTTCGAGCAACTTCTCCATCGACGGAATGCTCTTCTCGACGTTCGTCTCGCGCCGCGCGCCCCAAAATCCCTGCGTAATCGTCACCGCGCGCACAGGAATGTTGTGCAATTTG